>ENA-UOJG01000310-UOJG01000310.1-human-gut-metagenome-genome-assembly--contig:-C47-NODE-310-length-72856-cov-7.685252_pt1 | contig 72856 bp, 60 predicted proteins | sample MGYA00242340_ERZ723887 | MGnify/ENA metagenome assembly ERZ723887 | reverse complement strand
CTCTTAGGAGGAATAATGTATATCAGTTCTGATGCCATAATACTTATTTTATATGGAGATAAATGGTCGGGCGCCATTGAAATTTTTAAAATTCTCGGTTTGTTTTCCTTTACGATGTCCATACCTCTAATTTGCGACACCGTTATGACAACTTTTAACCGTATGAATATGTATCTTGCTGTTGGAATTGTCCAAAAGGTCATTTTATTATTCGCCATACCGATAGGTATTCTATGGGGATTCTATCCTTATCTATGGGGAATATGTATCGGTCAAACAATAGGAATTCTAATATACCCATTTACGACTCGAGCATGCGTTCAGATTCCTATTCGTTCTCAAGCAGCTTCGTTTCTTCCTTATCTATTAGAAATGCTGTTACTCCTATGGATTTGGCATTTTATGAAATTTAGTTGCAATAATATTTTTCTTAAGCTCCTAATTGAAGTATCCTATTACAGCATTGGCTATTTAGGCATAAACCTATTAATGAGTTCCGAAGGAATGCAAACCCTATGGCATATCCTCAAAAAATTTGATATCTTACAACGGATGCATTTACGAAGTTGATCACCTCCTCAATCATCTTGACTTAATATGGCAAAGCCCTTGGTTTCAATTCTTATGCCGCTCTATAATGCAGAACAATGGGTAATGGACACCATACAATGCTGCTTGGATCAAACATACCATAACTGGGAATTAATTGTAGTGGATGATGGAAGCACGGATAATTCATGTGCGATTGTTGGCCAAATAAAAGAATATGATTCACGAATAAAACTTTTCAGACAAAAAAACTCGGGTGCATGCGTTGCTCGAAATACAGCATTCAAGCATTGTAAAGGTGATTATGTAATGTATCTCGATGCCGACGATTTAATTTCACCCGACAAAATCGAGAATCAAGTCCACGCCCTCTCTAATGAGGGCCCCCAGTCTATTGCCATTTGCGCTTGGGAGGAATTTCAAGCTACTCCAAGCCCCACATTGTCTTCTCGAGCAATCTATAAGTCATATAAAAATCCCATTGAACTTCTTATAGAAATGTGGAGTGACGGCAGCATGCTTCAGACATCATGTTATTTAGTACCTCGTAATCTCATTACTAGCTCAAATGGCTGGGATAAAAATATCACACTAAACGACGATGGTGAATTTTTCTGTAGAATAATTGCCAAAGCTTCTAAGATAGTTTTTGTAACAAACTCAGCAGTATACTATAGACGAGGGCATACATCTCTTTCTACATCAGAAGTATTCTCTGAAACCAAACAGATTTCAAGGCTCAACTCTTTTATTAGCTATGAGAATACAATACTTTCAGTAACTGATTCTCCTCGAATACGGAAAGTACTTGCAAGAAATTATTCTCTCGTTGCGACCTGTGTCCCACCATCCTCAAGACTATTTAAAGATGCTTTAAATAGAATTAAGGCACTTGGGGTTAAGCCATTTCATCCCTATCCTCAAACATTGTTGGGACGCGTTTCAGCTATATTTGGTTTCCCACTGACAATGCGATTACGGCACATTTTATTAAAGTTGCTTAAACGTTCGTAATTATACACTCCACAAATCCTCATAATAAGGTAAAAATGAATAATCTCACTTTATCACCAGACATCAAGTCAACCCTCACATCCATTCCAAAAGAGAAAAAAAGATTGGACTATCTAGATGCCATGCGAGGGTTTACTATGTTTCTTGTAGTATTAGGACATGTGTGTAACTGGACCCTTGGATTAGACGAACTGCACCCAACTATTCCTGGATTAATTCTGTACTTCAGGATGCCGCTGTTCTTCTTTATCAGTGGATTTATCGGGTTTAAAGCCATCGACTTCTGGGATAAAAAGCATTATGGTAGAAGACTCCTAACAAAGGCAAAAGTTCAGTTAATTCCGACGATTGTATTTTTTAGTATCATAATATTGCTAGGAATTCATTCTTGGGCATTTCCCGGTGGATATTGGTTCACATTGGTACTGTTTGAAATGTTCCTCGTATATTTTTCCACTTCGTTTATTTGGAAACATATCTCGCAAAAATATTATTCTCTCGCAATTATTGGTTCGATAGTATTTGTATTTGCAATTACTGTACCTTTGGAAGGAACAAGTATATCGAAATGGCTTGCATTCGGATTTTTCAGGCAATTTTATCCATTTTTTGTAGTCGGTCTACTCACAAGAAAATATCAGGAAAAGTTCCTATATATAATGTCCAAAGATTATGTTGTCACATCACTCATATTTCTTTCCATCCTTTTGGCGATAATCTTTCATAAATTAGATTTAGTTAATACTAACATTTCACTTTTTAGCGTACTCATGAAGATTGAGGGCGTTGTTATGTTATTTGTCGTATTCAACTGCTTCTTCAGTACTCGTTCGTTCTGGTCGAAAGAAAACCGTTTCGCATACGTGTTTAGATGGGTTGGCCGAAGGACTTTAGATATCTACATGCTCCATTATTTCTTTGTATTCCCAACAATAACAAGCCTAAAACAATTTCTCGTCAGCAATCCCAATGAGATATTAATCCTATTAATTGCATCATTCTTTACAATTATAATCATGGCTATGTCTCTACTTATAAGCTCAATTCTGCGGACGAGTAACTTTCTTAGCAACTGGCTATTTGGGGTTCGTCAACCTTCAAACAAAAATTTATCGACAGATACCGTTCCACAGACGAGTGTATCATAAATACATTTAATCGTACGGGTATTTTTGAACTATTTCGCTGTATATTACTACAACAGCCTAAACAAATCATGACCAAATTATCGTCTAAATTTCATTTGTTCAGCAAGATAAATCTTCCTAAAACTTTATGGTATAATTTCAGATATTTGAAACTGAAAGACGCAATAAAGCTTCCGATTTTGATTGGTGGGGGGTAAAAATCAACAAATTGGGAGTTATAAAATTCAAGTGTCCGATTAAAACAAATCTGCTTTCATTCGGAGTTTTTAATGTATTTATCGACGATAACCGCTACCCGACAAAATGGGAGAATAACGGTGTTGTGATTGTTGGCGGCCCGGTCACGATTCGTACTGGAGCTAATATCGGGGTAGATACTTGTGGCGTACTTGCACTTGGAGGTAATGTCGACATAGGACACCTGACAACGATTTTCGCACATAAAAATATCACAATCGGTTCACGTGTCAGCATCTCATGGAATGCGCAGTTGATTGACACAGACTTCCATTTTATGGAGAACTTATCTACGCATTCAATTATGCATAAAACTGCTCCAATCACCATTGGGGACGAATGTTGGATTGGGAATCACTCCTCCGTCGGGAAAGGTGTATCATTGGCAGATGGTACCACTGTTGCTTCCTACAGCGTAGTGACGAAAACGTGTTCGACACCAAATTCGCTTCTTGCCGGTATGCCTGCGACAATCAAAAAATCTGGCAGTAGGCGTGTTTTTGACAAACAGCGCGAGGGCCAACTTGAAAAAGAATATTGGCTTTCGGAGTTCGGACAAACAAAATATTAATAATCCCCTATGATTTCTATCATTGTTCCCGTCTATAATGTTGAGGCGCATCTTGACAAATGCATCACAAGCATTATTGCCCAAACAAATCCATATTGGGAACTGATTCTTATAGATGACGGAAGTACAGACAAGTCAGGGATAATTTGCGATGAATATGCCAAAAAAGACAGCCGTATCATCACTGCCCATCAAACGAATGCTGGAGTATCAGTTGCACGCAACAAGGGAATTGACTTATCAACAGGTGATTTCATCACATTCATTGATTCCGACGATTGGGTGGATAGCAACTATTTAGAAGCGTTTATAAACGCATCACCCAAAAAAGGCAGTATCACCTACTGTGGTATAACATCTCATGAGCAAAACTATATCCATCGTTATTTCCATTATAAAAAAGATAGTTTGTTCATACATCAGAACAACGAAAGGAAGATTATCGAACAAGATTTATTCCAAGACGGCGGTCCAGTAAACAAGCTGTATTGCGCTCAATTGATTAAAGAACACAAACTACGCTTCGATTCAGAGCTTAAATACCACGAAGATCATTTATTTGTCTATAAAGCTCTACTTCATGCAAAGCAGATAAACTTTATTGAAGCATGCGGATACCATTATATATACTATGGCAACTGGTCGACCAACTCATTATCTCATATAGGACGACGAGACGTCGACGGATTAATTAATGCATCGAATAAGTTTCTTAAAATTCTTCCTGAACTATTTAAGAGATACACCATTACCAATACGAATTACATCAACAAAGTTTCAACTCGAACAGGCTATTCACAACTTCTACTCGCAATAAGAAATGCGTACTCCTTTCAAAAAGAAAATCATTGTAACCCATATGCTATTCTAAAATTCCTACGTAAGCAGGTTTTGAGCATCCAGCCTCATTATACGCCAATGAGCCGGAAAAGGAAATTATTCTTTTTCATTCTCAGCCTACCATTACCGATTGCACATATCATTCTCTCAGTTTTAAAAGATAAAATACGGTGAAAGAAATATCTCCAGTATATCATATAATTTATGGGTTTAATGACGGATTCTGTCAATATGCAGCAACCTCTATTTCTTCACTGCTATCTTCAAATCCATCTTTAAATCTTCATTTTCATCTTTTCCACATTGATTGCTCTCCTGAAAATCTTGAACGGTTGGAGGGTTTCCTCATTTCAAATGGATGTAAATTCAATTTGTATGAATTTAGTCCAAAAACTTTTTCCAAATACCCGCCAACATCGCAATATTCTCTTGCCTGTTATTTGAGACTTTCCGCACCATCTCTCTTGCCGGGTGTTGAAAAAGCATTATATATCGATTCAGATACAATTATACGCGGAGACATTCATGAACTGCTTGAAACCGACGTTAATGAATATGCTTTAGCCGGTTGCCGAGATTCGTCTTTCAGCTATAATATCGTAAAGAGTTACCTTCCATCGCAAGTTCTTGAAAAATACTTCAATAGCGGCATTCTACTAATGAATTTGAAATGGTGGAGAGAAAATGGTTCTGAACAAAAGCTAATTGAATATTTAAATTCCCATATAGTCAAGCTCCCCGACCAGGACGCATTAAATGCAATATTTGGAGGGCATGGAATTGTAAAGATTCTTCATCCCAAATGGAATGCACTTGCCTCCTACTTCTGCTATCCTCCACAGGTTCCGGATTCAGAGAAAAAATATATTAAAGAATTGTGGAAAAATGCCAGAATAATCCATTTCATAGGCACTACAAAACCATGGCATAAGGAGTGTGTAAATCCTTTCAAAAAAGCTTTTATACAAGCATATAATTCAACGCCATGGGGGCCTATCCAAATGAGCCAAACAATTGCTAATCCAATCAAATCAAGCCTTGTAAGGGTTCTTCGTATACTAAAAATGGAGTTGGCAAAAGTTGCTTCCACTTTCTCAATATAATAAAGTTCATGAAGATTGCTGTTGTAACACCCGGACGGTCACATCTGCTCAATATGAGCAAAGAGCTGATACGTCAGGGACACGACGTAACATTTTATACCATGGTGCCGTCCTCGCGATGCGAGGCATTCGGTCTGCCGAAGAAAAACGTTGTATCGTTTTTCTGGATATGCGCGCCACTTATGCTGATATTCAGAAAAATGCGGTTTCCGTTCGACTGGAACCGATATGTATACTACGCCGTGGTGAGGATTGTCGATGCACTCGCTGCCTGGCGATTGCGACCCTGCGACCTGCTGATAGGGATAAGCGGATGTGCCATAAAATCCTCGAAGAAAGCACGGCGGAAATATGGTGCTAAAATAGGCTGCGACCGGGGATGCAAGCACATACTTTCGCAAAAGGCCATTCTCGATGCCACCCCGAACGCCGAAACTGTCTTTCCGCCGGATATTCCCAAGGAGCTGGAGCAATACGAACTTGCCGACTATATGGCGCTCCCATCAGTGCACTCCCGACAGAGTTTTATTGACAATGGAGTTGCGGAAAGCAAACTGTTTGTAAATCCATACGGAGTAAATATAGAAAATTTCAAGCCTACAGCATTAAAGCAACCGGCCTATGATGTGATTTTTGTAGGGATATGGTGTTTCAGGAAAGGGGTTGATGTTTTAGTATCTGCCTGTCAAAAATTTAACCTATCATTACTACATGTTGGGCCATTAGGCGATGCGCCTTTCCCTGAAGAGAAATTGTTCACCCATATTGACCCGGTAGAGGAAAGCCGTCTGCCCAAATTTTACGAGCAGGCAAAAGTACTATGCTTACCGTCGCGAGAGGACGGTTTCGGACTCGTACTCTTTCAGGCCATGCGCTGCGGATTGCCGTTGGTCTACAGTTCGGAGACCGGAGGCCCGGACCTCCGCAACCTCGTAAGCGCAAAGGAGTATCTTTTCGAGTTCTCGGAACTGACACCCGACGCACTCGGCAAGACACTGAAACAAGCCCTTGACATGGCCGACACACAGAGCGGCGTCCGGAATTACCTCACAGACGGCGACCTGAACAATATATCCTGGGAGGCCTACGGAAGCCGCTACAACCAATTTCTTAAAAGCATTTTCTAATGGAGAAATGGAACTTTAAGGCGATGAAATTTTTCCTCATCGCTTTCTTCGTATATATATTTCTTGAAGGAGTGCTCCGCAAATGGGTACTTCCTGGAGGGGTAGGCATGATAATGTATGCGCTCAAATACGGCTTATTGGTATGCTCCTATATCTGCTATCTTATGCTTCCTGCTTCCGTCAAACGAGGAAAAGTGTTTGGAATACAGATAGCCATTACTCTGTACATTTTTCTTATAATAGCCTCTTCTATTACCTTTTTAGGGAGTTCAAACGGACCTCTTTTATCATTTATTGCAATTGTGCAGTATTGTTTACCGATAAGCCTTATCTTCACAATCCCTTTGTGCGTGACTTCAAGAAGAAAAATCCAAACCATCATCATGTATGCAATTGTGTTAAGTCTAATGATTTACATTCTTGGCATTATACAGTATAATTCCCCTTTATGGTCTCCGATAAATCGATACAGCGAAGATTTGGGGGAAATCGCTAATGCAGGAGATAAACCACGAATAACGACTGTTTTTAGTTATATAACCCCTACCGGTGACTTTTGTGCGTGGGTTGCACTTTTCTGTATGATGCTACTTGTGGCAAAACTTGACGCAAGACAATATTTTGCCTCTGCTATACTACTCATGCTTTCGATTGTATGCGCTTTCATGGTTGGTTCTCGGTCAGTTGTGATAATTATATTGATGTTCACAATTTTCACACTTGGATATGACTCCATCCTAAAACATCGAATCAAATTTATATCCATAGCCTTTTTTGTAGTAGTTTTAGCAGTTCTATATTATAATGCTTTTGGTATTCCAGCTTACGACTCTTTTATGACTCGAGTGGAACAGGCATCTTATGATGTCGATACACGCATATCTAATATGGTTAATTTTGAAAAGCATATGGATTATGCCGGTTGGTTAGGGAGGGGAGCAGGCATAACAAGTAACGCTCTACAAGGACTTCTAACACGACCTGTTACAGTAGGATTTGAAGCAGAAATCGGCCGCGTGGTCATTGAATTTGGTATCATCGGTTTTATAATAATCACTGCAATCCGCTTCTTTATCCTTTTCAAAATGGCGCTCCTGTCCTTTTGCGTAAGAAAGAACAATCTTCGATGTCTCTCATTCGCTTGTACATTTGCAATTGTCCCAATGACATTCTATCTTCAACTCTGCCTATTCAACTGGTTTGCTTATTTCTTCTATTTTACGTTTATAGGCATGAATTTTGCAATCTACAACATCGACCGAAATGAACGCCAACAACTGCGCCAGCCGTCCTGAAGTCGTGATTTTCATGCGCAAGAAGCGCATGGGAGCCAACAGCATAGAGGAGATTTTCAACACGCTGATGCCCTATTTCGGCCGGGAGGTGGAAATGGTTGAATTGCCGTGTGTTGGAGGCGATGTGTGGGGATGTCTGCGCAATCTGTGGTTCGCTTGGCGGAGGCGCGGACGGGTAAACCACGTATCGGGGGAGGTTTACTATATAGCAATGGTGCTTCCGCGCTGCCTGGTGACGCTCCACGACGTCGGTTCAATATGCACCGGCGGACGCGTGGCGCAATGGCTCAAACGGCTGCTGTGGATTACGCTCCCGATGCGCATGGCGCGGTATGTCAGCGTAATAAGCGAAAATTCGCGCCGCGAGCTGCTTTCGCTGGCTCCATGCGTAGCAAAGAAAAGCAAAGTGGTTCACAATCCTTTCAGGGCTGAAACTCCTGAATCGGACTCCCCGGAGCATAAACGGCCTCGAATTCTGCATATAGGCACGAAGCCTAACAAGAATCTTGAGCGAGTTGTGGAGGCGCTGCGCGGGATGAACGTGGAACTGATGGCTCTCGGAGCACCGACGGAGCGTCAGAAGCAGATGCTCGCCGATTCGGGACTAAACTATAGGATTTTCTGCGATTTACCCTATTCCGCTGTATTACAGCTCTATGCTTCGGCCGACATCGTGAGCTTCCCCTCGCTCTACGAGGGGTTCGGAATGCCTGTGCTTGAGGCTCAGAGCGCACGCAAGCCTATACTGGCGAGCGATATAGCCGTGCTTCACGAGGTTGCGGGTGAAGGAGCGTTGTTCTGCAACCCTGAGTCGGTGGAATCCATCCGCGAGGGATTCAACCGTCTGCTCACCGACGATGAATTACGCCAAAGCCTTGTGGATGAGGGAGGAAAGAATATCTCGCGCTTTACTCCGGAGCGGATAGCCACCCAATATAAGGATATTTACAATCAATTGCTGAAATGAAAGTATTGAATCTGGGGAGCCTCGACGTGAAGGAGGGGGGACCGACGCTCAGCACCTACCTGGGGATGAAGGGGGTGGAGCGCAGCGGATGGCGGACGGCTATCGCCATGGCGCCTCTGCAGCCGGGCGGCAGGTTGATTGCCGAGGATGTGGAGACCATCGTATGCCGGGAGCCGAGGCTTGGACGTCTGCAATGGATTCCCGGTTTTGCCGATAGCATCGAGGCAGCGGGAGAGGTGAATGTGGTTCACATTCAGGGGCTTTGGCGCCTGATCGGGGCGCAGGGGGCGCGATGGGCGCGACGCAAGGGAATTCCCTACGTGGTGTCGCTCCGCGGTATGCTTTACCCGCAGGCGCTGGGTCAGCGGCGGTGGTTCAAACGCCTGTCGCTGGCGGCCTATGAGGCCGACACTCTCCGCGGCGCTGCCGCGATTCACGCCACATGCGAGGAGGAGGCCGAACACTATCGCGCCCTCGGTTTCACAAATCGTGTGGAAATCATACCAAACGCCGTAGATACATCGGCCGTGGGCGCGTCCAAGCAGGATTACGCGGATGTGCGCACCATCGCATACCTGGGGCGGTTCGACGGTCGCAAGCGCATCGACCTGCTCATCGAGGCATTCGCCATATGGGCCAAGGGGCGGCGGGACTGCCGTCTGCGCCTCATCGGAGGCGGCTCGGCCGACTTCGAGGCCGGGCTGCGCTCGCGCGCTGCCGCCGCCGGAATATCCGACCGGATGGAGATGCCCGGATTTCTCAGCGGGGCGGAGAAATACGCCGCACTGCGCGAGGCCGACGTGCTCGTGGTGCCGAGTGATTTCGAGAATTTCGGGAATATCGTGGTGGAGGCGATGGCGTGTGGGGTGCCGGTGGTGGCTTCGAAGGGGACGCCGTGGCGGATTCTCGAGGAGGAGCGTTGCGGATACTGGAGGGATAACGCGCCGGCAGCGATTGCCGACGCGCTCGGGCGTCTGTCGGCGCTTTCGGCCGACGAGCGCCGGGCTATGGGGCGGCGCGCCGTGGCGCTGGCCGACCGCCTCTATTCGGTCGACGCGGTGGGCCGACAGCTTGCCGAGCTTTACCGCAGTGTAGCAAATCGCTAATAATAATGTTATGTATGGTGTGAATCTCGGGGGGTTCGACAATTCGTGGTTCTCGACGGGGGCGCCGCGATGGAAGGTGCTGGCGTGGTACGTGGCGAATCTGCTGCTGTTGCGCAATCGCTTCTGTATCAGCAGCGGGCTGAAGGCGGCGGTGCTACGGGCGTTCGGCGCCGAGGTTGGCCGCGGGGTAGTGATCAAGCCGGGGGTCAACATAAAGTACCCATGGCGGCTGCGCGTGGGCGACAACACCTGGATCGGCGAGGGGGTATGGATCGACAATCTGGCGCAGGTGGACATCGCCTCCGACGTCTGCATCTCGCAGGGGGCGATGCTGCTCTGCGGCAACCACGATTTCACGCGGCCGACGTTCGACCTCATGGTGGGGCCGATCGCGCTGGGTCGCGGGGCGTGGGTGGGCGCCAAGGCCACGGTGTGCCCGGGTGTCACCATGGGCGAGGGGGCGGTGCTGGTGGTTGGCTCGGTTGCGAGCCATAACCTGGAGCCCTGGACCATCTACCGGGGCAATCCGGCGGTGGAGGTGCGCAAGCGCCGCCTCCGCGAATAGGATGGCGCGTCATAACGGCCCATATGCGGCGTCGCCGCAGGGATGCGGGTTCGGTCATTGACCACGGGGTTGACACCCACCAGGGGTTGGCACCCCTGGCTACAGCAATGCCACCCCTACGGGGTCAGGCATAATATCTTGAACCGTTCTGACAACGCCCTCGCCATCCGGACGATGGGCCAGCCGGGCGGGGCGTAGAACGGGGGACGAACAAGAGATTATTATCCCGAGCCGGGGGCGATGGCCTCCGGTTCGGGATTTTTTCGTAACTTTATGCCATGATTACAGACCGACGGATGCTGAATGTTGCCACGGGGATTGCCGGAGCGGGGGTGCTGGTGCGCCTCAGTTCGGCGATGGTGGGTTCGCCGTGGCTCACGGTGATTTCGGACTCGCTGATGATTCTCGGTGGCTTCGTGGCTGCGCTCATGGCGGTGCTTCCTCTGGTGGCTGCCGGCATGGGCGGCCTTCAGCCTACAGCGGGCGCAGGGATGCGCTCTGAAGGGGGCGGATGGGGGCTGTGGCGCGTAGGGCCGTATAGGATCGATGTGCCGCTGGCCGTATATCTGTGTGTGTGTGCGCTGTCGGTGGCGGTGTGCCGCCCGAACCCGGCGTTTATGGCGGTGCCGAAACTTGCGCTGTTCGTGCTGATGCTGGCGGCCATCGGGCCGCTGGTGGTCTCCGCGGGGCTGTGCGAGATGCGACAGAGGCTCTGGAGGCTGCTGCTCTGGGGTCTGAGGGTAATAGTGGTGCTTTCGTTCATCGTATATGTGACGGCGGCCATAGTCGACGTGCATTCGCGGCTCTACGATTTCATTCCCTACGCCGACCGCGACGGCATAACCAACGAGCGCATTATGTTGTCGGCCATCTCGGCGCTCGTGGTTGTAGACGCTCTCTGGAAAGCCACGCTCGCCGGGGCGACGGACCGGCGCAGACGCCTGTGGCTCATAGTGCTCGCCGCGGCGGCATTTCTGACGCTGATGCAGGCGGCCTCGCGTATGGCTCTGATCGGGTGTGTGGCGGCGATGCTCTATGTGGCGGTTGCCCACGGCCGCTACATCCTCGCCCATCGCAAGGCGCTCTTTATAGCCGTCGCCGGCACAACGTTTATACTCATTCTGGGGGCGGCGTTTTTCTCGGAGGGTATTCTGCTGAAACTTTCCTGGGATTTCGAGGCGGGAAGCCTCTTCCGCTCGCGCAGCGCGCTCTGGACCGACCGCCTGGGCGAATTTCTCGACAATCCGGTGCTCGGGCTGGGCTTCCATGCTTTCGACCGCTGCACGCTGCCGACCGTCGACCCCAACTGGACGCCCGACCGTGGGCCGCTCGAGCCGGGTTCGTCGTGGCTTACGCTGCTGTCGCAGACGGGGTTGGTGGGCTTCGCCTCGTTCGCCGTATGGCTCGCCGCGTGGTTTCGCCGTCAGATCCGAGCCGGCCACGGCTACACCATAGCCATCGCCATTCTCCTGCTCATCAACGGCGTATCCGAAGGGTGGCTCACCTATACCGGCGGCATCATATTCCTCTGCTTCTGGCTCAACGCCGCGGCTCCGGCCGAAAATCAGTGATATGCCGCCTCGACAATTTTCGCATAAATTGCGAGTGTGTTGAAAGTTACGAAAACAGCGCCATTCAGGTATAATCGGAGGCTCGCCCCGTCGCAGGGAGAGCCTCCGAATCAATTATTATCAAATCAACCTTATATAAGTATGTCTTTTAATTTCGTTTGATATCAATCAATCTTTAAATTTGGCTTTGAGATAATTAGCTATTTCACAATTTATTTCGCTGTTGCCCTAAGGGAGGCGATGCGCAGCGGCGCATCCGCCACCCTTGGGGGGAACAGTCGTCTGGATTTGAAGTCGCGTCTTCTTCGACGCTCAGAGGTTGCGGACGGCGCCGGCGAAGAGGATTGCGCCCGTGCGGGCTTCAGTGATGTAGAAGAGGAACGGACGGTCGAATGTAATCTCTACTTCCTTCGGGGCGGTCTCTTCCGGCCCAGGCGAGGATACCATGCCGCTCCAGGTTACAGATGCTGCCTCGGCGCCCTGCTCGTCGAAAGATACAACGGCGCTCTGGAATACGTCGTAAGTCGCGGGCAGAGCGTCCGCGAAGAGTTCCGATGTCTCAGCGGTGCGGAGCGAGGTCACGCCGAGCGGAGCCACCAGGCGGTTGACGTCCATCTTCGCGCCCTCTGCCTTGAATTTCGGCATTCCGAGCGTAAGGGTGCAGACGTCCATCTTCTGCCTCATGCTCTTTACATCCTTAGCGGCAAGAGCTTCGAGCGACGTGCCTTCGGTGGGCATAGCGAGCGTAACATTGAAGTTAGTGCCTGTGCCTATCGGGAGGATTACGGCCGAAAAATCGATTCCGGCATATGCCTCGGCCATGCCGAGTTTGGCGTTCATCATTGAGGCGGTCTGAGTGCCGGCCGTGCCGCGGAAAGTGGCCTCCTTAGTGTTCTCGGGCTTGAAGGGACGCGTCCACGCTCCTTTGAAATATTCGGCGTTGGCAAGAATGGCAAGCAGTTCGGAATTAAAATCAGCGGGCGTAACGATAGAGGGAATCATCCCCTGGGTCTTGTCGTTTACCCAACCATTGATTTTCAGTGCACAGGCGTCGGCCTTGGTGAAATCGCACACCTCGGGCGCGATACCGAACACCTCGCCGAGACGCGCCGATACAGCCCCATCGAGAGCGTGTCGGTCGGTGGCCCATACGGAGCAGGCTTCGGTGAAATCCACCTGCGAATCCACCTGCGGCAGCACGTTGGCCATCTTGTAGGCCAGGGAGTTGACTGCCTCAAGATCGTCGGTACCGAGCGCTGCCACAATCTGCGAGCGGAGTTCCGGCCCGCATACGTTGGCGATAATCGAGAGCTGCATCTGGGCGCTCATAGGGGCCACCACCACGCGGTCGGCCTGCGACACCTTCAGCGCCTCGGCCAGATAACCGGCCTGGAACCCGGCCGTCTGCCCTGCGGCCTTCATCTCCGAAGCTGTAAGATTCAGTTCTGTAGGCGTATCCGTCTTGCCTCCCTTGGTGCCATCCGGTTCAACCTCGGGCACGTTTTCGTTCTCCGACGAGCATCCGGCCACGCCAATCGCCACTACCGCAGCGACTGCTGCCAGCATACTTTTCAACTGTATTTTTTTCATAGTCAGTAGTATTACTCTGTTGATGAATGAATTATTTATGCAAATGTATGATTATATTTTTAATTATCCTAAATTTTAACTACAAAATACCATACATTTGTACCATAATCAGTTCTTGATTTAACCTTCGGTATAACGACCGGAGAATCATCATCGTTCGAGCCCTTGTCCGTATCAAATACGCCCGCTACGAAATATCCGTTGCTCGAACCATTCCATCCCCAATTAAAATGGAAATACGTCGTTGTCCTATATACCACTTCGACAAGCGGCTCTCCAGTTACGATGTTGTGCTCTTGTGTATAGGTCCTCACAATCTTTGTGCCCGTAATTTTACCACCGTCTGCTACCCAAGCATGCGCACTCGAACGATCTGGTCGTGAACCTTGCATATATACCAATCCAGATCTAAGATCCTCAAACACATTCGCATATTGCTCATTCAGTCTTGTAAGAGATGAAATCTCAAAATTTGGTAACATTCCACGTAAACATGTTATTGCATTCATAGAAGCAGCCGTGGTTGACCCATCTTTATAATTGGCATTGCTTCTTTTTCCCATTTCTCTGCACAGACGTCCAATTGCCAAATGAGTATCTTCCCCTGCCTCACATTCTTCCAAATGGCTATCTATACTTACTTGATAATACATATTCACAGAATGCTTGTGCTTGCAAATTTCGTCCCAGTTGAGTACCTGAGAATCCATATCTCTTTCATCGTATGTAAGCTGAATGGAAGCCGGTTCCTTAATAACAGTCAGTATCTGCCCCATGGCGGTCATGACGCAACCAGAAAGTTTATTCGGGCAGAATAGACCTTCGGGATAACGTTGCCCCCATTCCACGTCTATTCTCGGTGCAATGCGGTCATCTACCAGATAATATCTTTCTGTAAAAGCCGGAGTTGGCCCGGATATTGTGGAACCTCCCAAAGTAGACGCCACATGGTCCTGCGCAGCGTTCAGGTAATAATTGAAAGACGGATTCTGAGTAGATTCAAGTGCATCAAATTCACCCTCTTCCACAAATCCGATTACAGGATATTCGTCGTTCACAGCAGCTGAAACGATGGCATAACCCTGCTTGTTATCGAAATTAACAACATATAGCAGCGTGTCGGCGTCGACACCTTCGGCACGAGAACTCGGACGTCCTAAAGCGAGCACCTGCGACTTCATCGAAACAGCGGCACGACTTTTTGCACCATTCTCAGTAAAAGCATTAAAAGCCTCTGTAGCAATCTCTGCTGCCTCCTCAGCCGAGATTATGTTTGATAAAACTTTCGAGGTCGGTTGCGTAGTATCTTCGAAAGGAAGATCTTCGTTGCTGCATGCAGCAAGTGTCATTCCCATCAGGGAAAGAAAGAGAATTTTCTTCATAAAATAAATTGTGATATTGGTTTATAATTAATTTCAAATATTGAAATAGCCCTGATAGGTAGCATCGTCAATTTTGATTTTGACGACGTAGTCTCCATGAAGCGAAGAGGTTGAAATTGTGTAAGGGTTAGTGTAATAGTAATATTCCCTATGTACGCATCTTCCATCCAGAGTTTGAAGCTCCACATATATCATCCCCGAAAAATCCTCGATTTCCACATATAGCATTCCATCGCTCAGATAGCATATCATATCAATGCCATCCTCAGATGGAGAATGAGGCCTAAAACCGGGTTCGGACATGGGGATGAGCACAGCTCCCTTATGAACACTCTGGCTCCAGGCCTTTGTACCATCAAAAGACATCAGAAGACATGCTATAACAGCAAAAACAAATACTTTTAAATTGAGATTCATATTAATTTTAGTTTTCTCAAATTTAGGAAACCAATGTTATTAGTCTCTAAAAACTGAGCCACTAAAAATATATCAGCCTAAGAGAATCTCAATCCGCAAAGCACTGATTATGTGATAAATAATCTTAACCGCTAAATTTGTTTTTCTATCACCTTACAGCATATTAAATAGTTGATATACAGCGTATAACCAGGCAATTTATTCTTTTTTTTGCTTTATTCCCAGAGCTGAGAGGAGCATGGGGGCATGAGTAGCCCCAGATGTATTGATTTTTTCCTTAATCCTAAGCCGCCTATTGTAAAAATTTCCAAGCTGCCAGTCGAGAATCACACAAATTGATTTAGCTGAGAAGCCTGCAAGTTGCAGGGTAATCAGACTGATATCCGTTTCCGAAAGATTAGGAATTTCTGTACGTATTATTTCAATAATATTATTCCGGCTTCTGTTTACCACATCTTCAAAACGTTTCAGACTACTTTTATTGGATAGTTTATGAAATTCCTTTTCAAAGGTTTTCAACATCGATGAACGTACAGTCTCTCCTCCATTTTTCTTTTCAAAATATTCCTTGCTAAGAATATCCAACATCTCAAGTTGTTTACCGAAAGCTCCTTCCAACATCTTATTATGCTTGGACAAACGCTGACTCTGAAGCCTGACTTTCTCAGTCCTGGATTCTTCTAAAGCCGCGGCAGTCTGCTTCTCAACATATACTTTTTTCAAATCCGTCTCTAAATTGTTAATTTCTCGGGTTAGTTGGTCGACAGCAAACAGTTTCTCTTCAAGTTTCTTACGCTGATATAGGACCTTAAAACGCAATAGACCGGCAATCAGCATTAGAATGATAAGAATAACGCTTAAAATCATCAGTGTTGATGAAAGTCGACTGATTCGGACTAAATTCTCGTCGTTTTCCCTCTCAATGGAGTTCTTTTCCACAACGGCAATATTGTCAGAAAACATTTTACCTTCCTTGGAATTGGAAATTATACATTCTTTCTCCAGATTCACAAGTGCTGAATCATATCGACCAGCCATCTTTGCGAGTTCGTATTTCACTGCATAATACAAATCATTATAACCATCCAGACAATTCTCAGGATATAACGCAAGATAATAGTTGGCACTGTCTATCTGGCCACAATTCATAAAATTCTGAGCTATTTTCGGGACTGGCGCATAACCACTGTAACTATCGGGAGATAACTCTTTCAAACGATAAAATGATTCGACAGCTTTCGAAGGCTTTTCTGCATAATAATATGTAAATATGTAGGTACCATATATATAGCTAAGCAACACCGTATCGCTTGCAGGCACCACAGCCAGAAGGCTGTCCAGAATATGCAGGCTTTTGTCATGATTGCCATCCGGACTATAATTTTTGGCTAAATCCACTGTGCAGAAAAGCGCATTTCTCTCTTTCCCGGGAATGACTTTATAATATTCTATGGCTGACTTGCGTCTATTTATCGCCTCTTTTACATTGTAAGCCCTGTTGTAGAGGTCGGCGAGGGTCTCGTTTGTGCGGGCCAGAAAGAGCGTATCCTCCAGCCGACGGGCAAGCCGCTCAGCCATTACAACATCGGAAACCGACTTGGCATAAGCGTTGTTGGTCATGTGGATAAGCCCGCGGTAGTAGTAGCTGCGCATCAGCTTACGGCGGTCGTCGTGGCGCGTGTAGTAGTCGACGGCTGTGGAAATCAGGCTGTCGTCGGTCTCGTATATATACTGCTTGTACTGACACTGGGCGTAGAGCAGCGCATAATATGCTCTGTTGGCCTCGGATGAGATAGCCGCCGTATCGATGGCGTTGAGAATCGTCCACGCCGAGTCGTAGTGCTCCTCCATCAGGCCGTCGGCCTCGGCTAGTTTATCGTAAGGGTACCGATGCCGGTAGCATCCGCTTACCGACATCATAACCACGCACACTGCAATCAAATAAAAAATCCTTTTCATAGCCTGCAAAAATCAAATGGCAAATGCAAAATTAGCCAACTTTTCGGTAGGACTCAACTTCCCGGAAAAAATCTTTCCTCTTCGGCCCCGTTAATTAAAATAATTTCGACCAGTTACTTATGATGTAGCTTATGTGATTGATGTAACGGATGTAATATAAGCTATATAAATCAAAACAGCCACCGTGACAGTGGCTGTTGGTGATCCGGACGCGATTCGAACGCGTGACCGACTGCTTAGAAGGCAGTTGCTCTATCCAGCTGAGCTACCGGACCATTATATGCATAGGATACATCGAAAAAGCGATGTCCCTACATTGCATGGGAAGCAGCGGATAAGGCTGCATTGCCGTGGGAGATGCTGATGTTTTCGCGTGCAAAGTTACGATTTAATTTTATCATTTCCTACTGCTGCGTAGCTTCCGCAGGGAGCGAGCCGAGGGCCTGGGCCATGGCCTGACGCACGGCCGGTCCGACTGGCACGAGCGGCAGTCGCACCACATCCTCGGCCAGACCCATGAGGTTGAGCAGGCATTTGAGCCCCGAGGGGTTGCATTCAGCGAAAAGCGCCTTGTCGAGCGGCTGCAGGGAGGCGTCGATACGCTCTGCAAGCGCGCTGTCGGCATCCTCCAGGGCCAAGGCGACCATCTCGGAGAAGTAGCGCGGCAAGGCGTTGCCAACCACGGAAATAACCCCGACGGCCCCCAGACCGATCATGCGACGCGTAAGAGCGTCGTCGCCGCTCACCACCTGAAACCCCTCGGGAGCGCCGCGCAGAATCTCAGCTACCTGCTCCAGCGAGCCGGAGGCCTCCTTGATGCCTACGATGCGTCCGGGAAGTTCGCGCGCCAGGCGCAGGGTGGTTGCTGCCTCCATATTGCGACCCGTGCGCCCCGGCACGTTGTAGAGCACCACCGGCAGCGGCGATGCCTCGGCCACGGCCTTGAAATGGCGGTAGATGCCCTCCTGCGAGGGCTTGTTGTAGTAGGGCACCACCGAGAGGATGGCGCTGTAGCCGCTGAGGTCGACTTCGGCCACATGCTCGGCGAGGCGCTGCGTGCAGTTGTCGCTCATGCCAAGAATCAGCGGCACGCGCCCGGCAACCCGGTCGGCCACGAACCGCGCCACCTCGGCCCGCTCGGGGCAGGTGAGCGTAACCGCCTCCGATGTGGTGGCAAGTACAACGAGATACGACGCACCGCCCGCAATCTGGTAGTCGACCAGACGGGCCAGAGCAGGGAAATCTACCGAAAAATCGGATTTAAACGGCGTGGCCAGAGCCACACCCATGCCTCTGAGGCTTAAAGGCTGCATACGGGGATTGAGATAATATTGCTATTCGCCGGGGACCGACGTGGAGAAGCGGCGCCACATGTGGCACCGACCGCTTCATTCCACAGGCAAAATTACTAAAATTCCGCAAATCGCCCAATAGCGCCGCATATCATTCATAAATCAGTTTGGAATAAAATCGCTAACTTTGCACCCGCAAAAACAAGAGGGCGTGTCATAATAGCCCATCTGGGTCGTCGCCTGTGAGGTTCGGGTTCGGTCATTGACCTTAGTCAACTCCCTTCACCCTCACCCGCAGGCTCCTACCATCTGGACCATTTTGACAGCGCCCTCGCCATCCTGATGAATAATAGGGGGAGCGTGTCATAATATTGATTTTTGACATACCGCCCACCACAAATCTCTTAATTATGAGTGATTTCAAGATAAAGGGACACGCGGCCATGCTCGGGGCCAACGTGATGTGGGGCCTGATGGCTCCGGCCACCAAACTTCTGCTTACCACCTCGGCGCTTACGTCGCTGCTTATGGTGGATTTCCGCATCTTCGGGGCGGCGGCCCTCTTCTGGCTGACGGGCCTTTTCTTCCCGAAGGAGCACGTGAGTGGCCCCGACCTGCTGCGCCTGGCGGGGGCGGCTTGTCTCGGCGTGCTCTTCAACCAGGGATGCTTTATCTTCGGCGTGGGGCTCACGTCGCCCGGCGAGGCATCGATCGTAACCACCACGATGCCTATGTGGGTAATGCTGTTGGCGTGGCTCATACTGCGCGAGCCCATCACGGGAAAGAAAATCGGAGGCATACTGCTCGGGGCGGCCGGCGCTCTGATTCTGGTGCTGTCGGGAGCGCAGCGCGCCGTGCGTGGCGACAATCCTCTTGCGGGCGATCTGATAGTGCTCTGCGCGCAGCTTAGCTACGCGCTCTACCTAACGCTCTACCGCAACTTCATACGCCGCTACTCGCTGATCACGCTGATGAAGTGGATGTTTCTGTTCGCGGCCATCGGACTGATTCCGGTGTCGGTGCCGCCGGTGCTGGCAACGGAATGGACGTCGCTGCAACCGATCCACTGGGCCGGGGTAGCCTACGTGGTGGTCTGCGCGACCTATCTGGCGTATATCTGCATAATGATCGGCCAGAAAAACCTGCGTCCCACCATAGTGGGAATGTACAACTATGTGCAGCCCATCGTATCATCGCTCGTCGGCGTATATCTGGGGCTGGATACATTCAACGCCCCGAAAGTCGTGGCAGTAATTCTCATCTTTGCAGGCGTGTATTTAGTTACCATCAGCAAAGCTAAAGAAGGCGCGTCATAGCAGGGTCGCGAAAGTGAATGCTGCAGAACCAGCAATTATCGACCATCTTGTAGGGACGCACGGCTCGTGCGTCCGTATAATCAGTTGAAATTTAATTGATTATATTCGGACGCACAGACCGTGCGTCCCTACATTGCGGAGGTTCTGCAATTTCTCCTTGTAGCGAAAGTTGTCTCTTACACAAAACAGCAAAGCGGGGTGTCGGCAAGTCCGACACCCCGCTTCGGGTATAATGCGATAATTTAATTGCTGAGGGAAAGGCGGTTTACTTCGTAACCTTGAAGTTCTTGATTTCCCAGGCGACGCTCTGCTTGCCGTCGTTCATATATTTGAAGCCGACTTCGATTGTTTTGCCTGCATAGGCGCTCAGACTGAAGGTGTTGGCTGCGAACGAAGTCCAGTTGCCCGTGCCTTTGGCCGGGAAGTTGGTGAGCGTAAGCTGATTCCAGCTGCCACCCTTCTCACGGACGTAAACAGTGCAGAACTGCTCCTGCGTGGTGGGGAAATAGAAGCCGAAGGCGTGTTCGAACGAAAGCGTGGCGTTGTTCACACCGCTAAGGCTGATTTCGGGTGAAACAAGCCAACCGGTAGCCGCCTCGTTGGCGCCGTTGACGTAGGAGTTGGCGATGGCACACATGGGGGTCTTCGTGTTGGCGCGCCAGCCTGTCCAGCTGCCGGAAGTCTCGACGGTAGCGGTGAAGTTGCCGAGTGTACCGCCTTCGAATGTCTCCTCGAATATGGCATCGCCGGTGGGGGTGTCGGGCTGGTCGCCTCCGCCCTGGCCGTCGATTTTGTAAGCGTCGGTATTCTTGATACCCGGGAGGGAATTATACTTCATAACGTCGCCGCGAACCGATACCTTCTTGCCGAGGTTGCCGGGATTGTCGATCAGATTGAGCGCCTTACGTACGTCGGAACCGTTGACGAGCTGGATGCAGATGCATTCTTCCTTGGTGGAGGCGGTAGCGGTGGCTGCGAGCAGGATGTTGGCGGCCTGTGCGCCTTCGGCTGTGAAGTGGGCGGCGTAGTCTTTATAGTAGCCCACGAGGTAGCCTTCAGCCCATACATCCTCCTTGACGGCCTCGGTGGTCGACGAGGGAGCCATGGCGATGATGCTGCCTACGGCGAAGGGAGAAGCCTCCGTGCCATCGCCGCCGGTGGGAACGTCGGGCTGGTCGGGCCCTACGGGCTGCGAAAGAATCGAATAGTCGGAGGTGTTCTTGATGCCGGGGAAGGTGTTGTATTTCATCACGTCGCCCTGCACCATGATTTCAGCACCGAGCAGGCCGGGGTTGTCGATCAGGTTGAGGTTGATGCGCGGCTGGGTGCCGTTTACGAGCTGGATGCAGATGCACTCCTCCTTGGTCGATGCCTGGGGATTGGTGGAAAGCAGGATGTTGGCTCCGAGAGCCCCTGCGCTCTGGAACATGCACTGCTTCGTATTGTTGTTGTAGTAGCCTACGAGGTAGCCCTTCACCCAAACGCCCGACTCTACAGCGTCGGTGGTCGACTGCGGGTTGAGCGCGATAATCTTCTCGCAGGAGTAGGGAGCCTCCTTGGTGCCGTTGCCCTCGGTGGGCTGGCCGCCAGGCACTTCCACACCTTCGAGACGGAACTCGGCGGCTGTGCCGTTGTTGCCGGTCAGGCCATAGGTGCCGAGATAGTGGTCGAGAGTGCCGAGCACCTTGAGCTGCTTGCCCACGTTCTCGGGATGGTTGAGGATGGCCACATATTCGCGCATTACGGAGCCGGTGGGCAGAGGAACGATGAAGCACTTCGAGAAGTCGCGGCAGTCGGCCTCGTCGGCGATTACCACTGTGGAGGCGAGCATGGCGTCGGTGCCCCAGTCGATGTCGTCGTTGGAGGTGACGTTGGTAACTTCCATGGCCACGGTTCCTACGATATAGCCCGAAATCCATCCTGCGGGAGTCTCGCCGCCGTCGATGGTCTCGATTGCGCGGGTCACGCTATAGGGATTGTCCTCGGTGCCGACGGGAAGCGAGGGGTTGCCGATATTGTAGATGTCGTCGGTGCTCATGAGCATGAGCTGCCAACCCGTACCGTAGTAGGAGAGGAAGAACTTGGCGTCGCAGGCATCGGTAGGCATCGGGTCGTTGACGAAGTCGGCATAGCCGCTCACACGCATCGTAACCTCCTGACCGGCGAGTTCTACGCCCTGATTCATGTTGGTCTTGTAGACGCCGAAGGTTGTTACGAGCTCACCGGTGTTGGTATCGGTTTTGGGAACGAACTTGATATTGTTGCAGCGTACCACCTGGCTCTGCCATGCGATGAGGCCGTCGGTACCGGCAGGAATATCGCTGATGGAGCTGAGTTCATGGATAATCACCTTAGAGGCATCAGGCAGACCATTGGGCTCTACATGGCTGTAGAACAGCTGCGGTGCCATGAAAGTAGCCTCCCAGGCATTTCCCGCCTCGTAGTATTCGGGCCAGCCTATCTGCTGCAGGCCGTTGTATTTGCCGATATACATACCGGTGAGATCCACAACCAGCTCCTGGCCGATGCGGTAGTTGAGGAAGAGATTATAGGTGTTGACCGAGAAGGTCAGCGCAGCCGTCTCGTCCTGGATGGTGATGCTCTTGAAGATGTTGCCGCCCTCGTCGGAAGTGATGACGCGGCCGGCCACGATATAATGCGAGCCGTCGGGCTTGGTGCCGATTTCCTTGATATAGTTTGTGGCGTCGTCCCAGAACTCCTTCTTCAGGTCGAAGATAGTGGTGTTGGCCTTGTTGGCGGCCACAGGCACCGTGGGCTCCGGAGCGTCGATATCGTCCTGGCAGGAAGCGAAACCGCCGAGGAGTGTCAGCGCCATCACGCCGGAAAGAATAGACTTATATATTTTCATAATTCTTAAATGTCGGAATGAGAACTGATTATTTTACCTCGATGGAAGCCACGTCCCATGTGGCGTAGTTGCTGTCGGAGGTGGCGGCATACTGCCAGCCGATGTAGAAAATTCCGGAGGCAGTTGCGAGCGATACATCGCCCGAGTCGGTCCAGTCGCTATAGCCGGAAGCGGGAGCCTCAGGAAGAGTGCAGCTGAGTTCGGTTCGCTTGGCCGTGGCGGGGTCGGGACCGTCGAGCATGAATACCTTGAAAGTAGTGGTGGTGGAGCCGTAGCCGTTTACCTGAGTGCGGAATGTAAGCACTTTCTGCACCATCTTGGCGGCGTCGACGGGCTGGCTTACAAGCCAGGAATCGAAGGGAGCAGTGCCCTTGTAGCCGGTCATGCAGGCGTATTTTACACCGCCGAATTCGCGGAAATACCAGTCCTTGTCGCCGGCGAGCTGATACTGGCTCCATCCGTCGGGCATAGTGAGGCTTTCGAAGTCCACGCTGAATGCGCCGACGGCGTCGACGGGTTTGACGGGCTCGTCGACCCACGGCTCGAAGCCTTCGAGGCCGGCGAGGTCGTTGAGCTGGAGCTGCCATCCGCTGGTGTAGTTGGTGAGCACGGCGAGCACGTTGCCCTCTCCTTTGGGCGCCTTGGTGTTAGCACCGAAGGTGGAATAGCCGGAAGTGTTGAGACCGACTTTAGCTCCATTGGAGCCCACGAGATAGCGGGTATTGTTGGTCTGCGATGCTACCGCGAGGGCTTCGCCGGGGTTCTCAAAGTGAACGCCGGTGAGACGCACCAGGCGCCCCTGCCACTGCAGGCGAGTCACGGGGTCGTCGCGAAGAGCGTTGAGTTCGGAAGCGGTGACCTCGTAGATGCGGAGCTTGTCGACGTTGGCAAGGCCGTCGCATTCCACGTGCTGCTCCCATTCGGTGGTCGACATGCGGCCGGGAGCCGAGGTGTCGTTGTCGCCTTTCGAGCCGATTTGCACGCCCGCGCCGTAGTTACCGTAGTAGAGTCCGGTCACGTCGACTACAATTTCCTGGCCGTAGCGGTAGGTCTCGCCGAGTTTGGTGCCGTTGATCGAGAAGATGAGGCCGCCGGTCTCGTCCTCGATGGCGATTTTTTTGTAGACATTCCCTGCGGCGTCGTCGCTGGTCACACGACCCTTCACGATGTAGTGCTGGCCGTCGGCACGCGTGCCTACAAGCACGTTGTAGTAGTTCACATCCTGATTAAACAGGGTCTTGAGCTCATCGCAGGTGGTGTTTGCCACCATGGTTGCGCGGGGCACGTAGTCCTCCAGCGGCGGCTGCTCGAAATCCTTCTCGTAGTCGCACGCGGTGAAGACCGCCGAGGCCATCAGCATGGCTGCGCTATATAAAATATGCTTTTTCATCTGTAAAATATTTTCTGATTAGGAGAAAACTGCTGAAAATGGCTTCGGGTCGCGCATCAGAAGCGGACGCCTGCGTTGACAAACACCTTGATGCCCTGGGCATACATGTATTTGGTCGGGAAAGCCTGAGGATTGTAGGTCTTGGTGTCGATACGGAACTGCTCGGTGGCCTGGGTGATGAGGTTGCGGTTGTTGAGCAGGTTGCTTACCGATACGTTGAAGTTGAGGCTGACCTTGCGGTTGAGGTATATGCTCTTGCCGATAGAGGCGTTGAGCACCCACTGGTTCTTCAGCTTCTCCTGGGCGGTATATTCGTCGACGAGTTCAGCGAGTTTCTGCTCGGTGCCGGCGTAGGAGGCCAGTCCGTCGATGATCTGGTGGCGCGGATAGGCCAGACGCACGTAGTAGTCGGCAAGCCAGGAGGCGTCGAAGTTGAGATACCAGTTTTTGGGAGCATTCCACGCCAGGCCGATATTGAAGGCGGTCTGCGGAGTGGAAGTGCAGATATAGTTCTTGAGGAAGAACTGGCGGGTAACGTCGGGGCTGAGACCGTTTTCGAGCGAGCGCGTACCCATGGGGTTGTTGGCATAGCGGTAGCGGGCTATGTTGCCGGCGAAGGTGGCGCGCAGCGACGAGGTAATCTGATATGCCATACCGAGCTCGATGCCCTGATACTGGCGGTGAACCCCCGAGAGGGCGAAGTTACAGAAAGCGTTGAGACTTTCGTCCCAGAAGCCGTAGCGCTCGAGGGCGTCCTGCATGTCGGTGAAATAAGCTGTCACCGCACCGCGGAACCGGCGGTAGTTCCATGTATAGCGGAAGTCGGCACTGAACACGCGTGTGCTCTTGGCGTCGTCGACGGCGGTGTCCTTGATGCGCGGCGAGATATACACGTCGTTGATCACGGGAGCCACCGTACCATACTGGGCCTGAAGAGTAAAGTAGTTGCGTCCGTTGAGTTTATAGGTGGCACCGGCCTTGAACATGGCGTCGTTGAAGCGGATGGTGCTCGACTTGCCGAAGGAATTTTCGGGAGCGCGGCCGTTGCGCATATAGCCCTGGCGGTAGAACTGCTCGTAGCTCATTTCGAGGCCGTAGTTAACATCCCACTTGGCGGTGTTGATCTGATTCTGCAGCCATGCCTGGGCCTTGAGGGCGTAGATACTGTAGTCCCAGCCTATGCGGTCGCCTACCTTGGCGCGGCGGTTGGGGGCGTTGAGGTTGTTCTGCACGATATCGGCCGAAGCGTTGGGATTGTTGATTTCGCGTTCTGCGAAACCGTCGACGTCAACCCAGAACTCGCCGCCGAGCAGGTCGCGCACGGTGGCATAGTCGTTGGTCTTGGTATAGTTGAAATTGACGCCACCCTGCAGGCTCATGATGTCGTTGAGGCGGTGGTTGATTGTCGAGCCGACAATGAAGTTAACCTGATTGGAGTGCTCCATCTGCTGGATGTAGGTCGAGCCCTTCTTCTGGGATTCCGGGAGCGACTGGTTCTGCACGTTGTTCAGATAGTTGGCCTGATAGAAGCCGTCCCAGTTGAGCTGTCGGAAATTCTCGTCGTTCTCCCAGAGGTCGGTGTAGTAGGCCGCCATCTCGGGATTGTCGTTACCGAACATGGTCCAGTAGCTGGGCAGGTTGCGGTAGTAGTCGGGACGCGTATCGTTGCCGTTGTAATAGGAAAGACGCGTGCGCGCGTAGTGCACCCAGCGCACGGCGGCACCGGTGTTGACCGTAGTCTTTTCGTTCTTGTAGATATAGTTGAACATCAGCGTCGGGTCGAAGTTCTCGCGGATATTGTCGGAGCGCTTCTTGCCGTCCTGCCAGCCCCATGTGGGGTTGTACAGATGGTCGCCGCTGAGGTCGATGGCCTCCTGGACTGTAGCCTTGCCGTTGGCATACTGGCGGGGGTTCATCCAGAAGGTGGCGGTAAGCGAATGGTTCTTGTTGAACTGCTTCTCGCCCGAGAGGAAGAAACCGCCGGCGGTGTAGAACGTGCCGGGCACCACACCCTCGTCGGCATAGCGGAACACAGCCGATGCCGTAAGTGCCAGCCCCTGGTCGTTCATGCCGGTGGAGTAGGTGGCCATGGCGCGATACTTATAGTTGGAGTTGGTGTAGCTCAGCGTACCGTTGAAGCCGGGAGCGTAGCCCTCGGTGATGGTGCTGAAGTTCTGGCTTCCGCCGATGTTGCCGAATCCGTAGGAGGCAGCCGAGAGGCCCACGGCAGCCGTGGAGTTGCGGAAAGCGCGCGAAGTCATGCCGGCCAGCTGCTGGAAGGAGAAGCCACCGCGCATGAGGTCGTTCATGGGCAGCGAGTTGATATATGTCTCGCTCCATACGCTATTGTAGCCGCGGTAGTTGGAATAGAGCGGCGAGTAGCCGTAGCGGCTGAAGCGGAAATAGATGTCGTCGCTGGAACCGGTAAGAGCACCTACGGCCTGCGAATTGCCGGCCTCGTCCTCCATCATCGATTCGTCGAAGAGAAGCTCCTCGCTGTTCTCGGTGATGAACTCATTGTCGGCGAAATCGGCAAACAGACGCAGAGCGCCGGTATCGATGCTCTGGCCGTTGTAGAGACGCGCCTGAGAGGCACCCCCCTCGTAGCCGGGAGCCACGATGGTGAGCACGGCTTCGCCGGGACGTGCGTTACTGATGCGGAAATCGCCGGCAGGGCCCGTGGTGACGGAAATCCCCTGGTCCTGAATCGTGACAACGGCGCCCGCAACGGGGCTTCCCGTATCGGCGTCGATGACGCTACCGGTCACCACCGCCGTCTGAGCAGTGGATGAAAGCACTGCTGAGAGCAGCAGCGATAGAAACAGTTTAAATCTCATAGAAATTTTTATTGAATGGATATAATTTATTTTCCATATTGAAAATCGTTCGGCAAACGGCTCACTTCATTAACCTTACCCCACGCAATCCGTGCAGACGGCACGTCGGGACGCAGCGAGCCTTACGGCCCGGGAAGATTTAGCCTCCAAAGATACTGAATTATCTTTAAAATTTGCAAATAATCTTTGACAAAACTTCCACAGAAGCTCCATCGCAGAGAAAAGGGAAACACCTGCGGAAAGATTTGATATATTTTTCGGATTTTTTTCATCGGAAATTGTTGCTTATCTTTGCAGGTGACAAAATCACATTTCACCATGATCGACGATACCGACAAAAAACGTCTGGAGGCCGACGCCGACGGCCTCGCCACCTACGAATACATAGCCAACCATATCGAGACAATGGCCGACGACCTTGATTATCTGATCGACAACATGTGTCGCGCCGACCTTACGGGTCAGTTCCTGATAAGCGCGGCCCGCTACCTCTTCGCCATCGACCGCGAAGCCTTCGCTCCGGCCATCGAAAGGCTTGTCGGGCTGGGAATCGACAAAGACCGCGAGCGCAACTATATCGGTGCGCTCATGGAGCAGTTTTATGGCGCCGACTATGCCGCCCGTGCCGCCGAGCTCTCGGCCGTCGACAACAATTTCCGACGCATCTACAAACGACTTAATCCGCAGGGCGCACTCTGAGCTCTTCCCAAATCCATACCTATCAATCCCAAAGAACTTTCCGGAGCCCCGGAACGTTAAGCCTGCATAACCACAGCAATGAACATGAAGAAACTACGCAACCTGCTGCTGGCAGGCTCGGTGGCTGTCGCCGCAATCGTCGGCGGCGCCGTAACCCTCAACAAATCGCGCTCAAGCAGTAAAAATATCAAGGAAATGACCAAACAGAACAAGCCCGGCGACGTGCTGGTAGAAATCAAGACCACCGAAGGCGACCTTACGGTGCGCCTTTTCGGCGACACCCCCCGCCACCGCGATAATTTCGTAAAACTGGCCAAGGAAGGCTACTACAACGGAGTGCTCTTCCACCGAGTAATCAATGAATTCATGGTGCAGACGGGCGACCCCGACTCGAAGACGGCTCCCGCAGGCAAGATGCTCGGCTCCGGAGGGCCCGGCTACGACATCGAGGCTGAAATCGTATATCCAACGCATTTCCATAAGCGCGGTGCACTTGCCGCAGCCCGTCAGGGCGACCAGGTAAACCCCGAACGCCGCTCGTCGGGCTCGCAGTTCTATATCGTCACCGGCAAAGCCTATAACGACAGCACCCTCAACCAGATGGAGCGCCAGCTGCAGATGATGCAGAAGCAGAACATATTCAACGACCTGGCCCGCGAACACCGCGACTCGATCATGACACTGCGCCGCAATCGCGACCAGGCCGGACTCCAGGCCCTGCAGGACGAGCTGGTGGCCATCACCGAGAAGAAAGCCGCCGAGGCGCCCGCCCGGCTCACCGCCGAGCAGCGCGAGGCATACACAACTACGGGTGGAACACCCCACCTCGACAACCAGTATACGGTATTCGGCGAGGTAGTCGACGGCATGGACGTAATCGATAAAATCGAAAAAGTGGAGACCGACTCCCACGACCGACCGCTCAAGGATGTGAAAATCCTGTCAATGCGAGTGCTCACCGACTGACGCACTGCAAGCCTTCCGACACACCGCAATGAAAATCAACAGGTTTACTCTCGACAACGGCCTGCGCGTGGTCCACGTCCACGACCGCTCAACGGCCATGGTGGCAGTCAACACCCTCTATGATGTCGGAGCCCGCGACGAATCGCCGGCCCTGACGGGAATTGCCCATCTTTTCGAGCACCTGATGTTCGGCGGGTCGGCCCACGTACCCGATTTCGATGCCGCCCTGTCGGCGGCCGGAGGAATATCAAACGCCTGGACTTCGAGCGATTTCACAAACTTCTACGACGTTCTGCCGGCGGCCAACATCGAGACGGCCCTATGGATCGAGAGCGACCGCATGCTTCGCCTCGCACTCAGCGAAAGAAGCCTCGAAGTGCAGCGCAACGTGGTGATCGAGGAATTCAAGCAGACATGCCTCAACCGCCCCTACGGCGACATGGACCACGCCCTGCGCGCGCTCTGCTACCGCACGCATCCCTATCGGTTCCCCGTCATCGGCAAGGATTTCAGCCATATAGAGCGCGTCACGCTTGCCGATGCCGAGCGATGGTTTTACTCCCACTATGCGCCCGACAACGCCGTGCTGGCCATATGCGGCAATATCGACGCAACTACAGCCGAACGCCTCGTAAGGAAATGGTATGGCGACCTGCCACCACGAAAAGTGGCATCCCGCCGACTCCCCGCAGAGCCGCTGCCTGCCGCCCCGAGAACCACCACAGTGAGCGGCCGCGTGCCGCAGACGGCCTTAGCCATCGCCTATCCCATGGCCGGATACGGTACCCCGGAATATTTCAATGCCGACATAATCAGCGATATACTGGCCAACGGACATGCCAGCCGCTTCTACCGCGAACTGCTGATGGGCACCGACATCTTCACCGAAGTCGACGCGGCCATCCAGGGCACGGAAGAGCCCGGCCTCTTCCTGATCAACGCCAAACTGGCGCGCAACGGCGAAGAGGCCGAACGCGAGGCAATCGCGGCAATCGACGCGCAGACTTCGCGCATGGCCCGGGAGATGGTCGGGCAACGCGACGTGGAGCTATGTCTCAACCGGCTGGAATCCGCCCGTACATTCGGGCTGCTGAACTATCTGAGCGTAGCGCAGACAATCGCACTCGCGGAGATGCACCGCGAGGATGCCAACCGCTTCATGGAGCCATACCGGGCCATAACACCCGATACACTACGCTCCACAGCCGCCACCATTTTCAATCCCGACCATAAGTGCACGCTCATCTACCGCCCGGAGGGGGCGGAGAGCGTACAATAATCCGATATTCAAATTTTTATAACGTTCTCAGTGCTGCTGGTCGAGGATAGCACGGAGCTCCTCGTCGGTAGCCACAAGGCGGCTGCGGCATTCGGCTATAAGTTCGGTGGCACGGCGCGTAAGAGCGGCAAGGCGGTCGATGTCGCATTCGTCACTCTGCATCAGGCGCAGGATTTTTTCAAGTTCGGCCACGGCCTGACTGTAGGTAAGATCTTTGGCGGGAGTGAATACCGCCTTTTTTTCGTCTGACATAAGAGTGTATGTAAAAACTTGGTAATTATATACTTATCGACTGCTTATTTTATCTAAATCGTTATTTTCCTCAGACAATACTTTCTTGTTTATTATGTCTTACGACGGCTGCCCTACGGCCTCGACGGTCGACTCGACGGAGCCCGAGGCAAGAAGCGTCTGGAGGTGCGTGCCGGGCGCGAGGCCGTCGGTTGTGGTGATGGCGTGACCGTCGACGCGCGTTATCGAGTAGCCGCGGCGCAGGGTGGCCATTGGCGAGAGTGCTTCTACAAGCGCCTCGATGGAGTCGAGCCGCTGGCGCTGGCGTGCTGTGCGGTTGCGCGCGGCCTCCGCAAGCGCCTCACGAATCATCTGCAGGCGCGTGAGCTGCGGCTGGATGCGCCGGCCGCTCACGCCTCCAAGCGTGGCCGAGGCCTGCATCAGGCGCTGGCGCGCCCGCTCCACGGCGTTGCGCGACGCCACCGGCAGTAGGCTCTCGGCCTGGGCGAGCTGCTCCTTATAGCCTGAGAGGCGCTCCGTGGCCGACTGCAGAATCCGCGCCCCGATTGTCTCGATATGGGTGAGAGCATTTTCGGCAGTGGATACGAGCCATTCGGCCACGGCAGTAGGGGTCTTAAGCCGCAGATTGGCCACCCAGTCGAGCACGGTCACGTCGCGCTCGTGGCCTATTCCGATGGCTATGGGGAGAGGGAACTGAGCCACATTCGCCGCCAGTTCATAATCCTCGAATGCCTGGAGGTCGGAGGTGGCGCCTCCGCCACGGATTACCACTACCCCATCCCACGGCTCGGGATCGGCGGCAATCTGCTCGAGGGCGGCGATGATGGATTTCGGGGCCGACGCGCCCTGCATCATAGCGGGGAAAAGTTTCGTATGGAAACGCAGACGGCGTGGATTGGAGTAGAGCTGATTCATGAAATCTCCGTAACCGGCGGCTCCGGCAGCCGAAACTACCGCGATGCGCTGTGGCACCGGCGGCCATTGCAGCTGCCGGTTGAGTTCGAGAATCCCCTCCTCTTTCAGGCGCATGAGAATTTCACGGCGACGACGCAGAAGGTCGCCCATGGTATACTCGGGATTCACTGCCGATACTACGAGCGAGAATCCGTAGACCGGATGCATCGACGCTGACACACGGAGCATCACTTTCAGTCCGGAGGCGAAACGCTGCCCTGTCGCGGCAAAGAATTCGGCATCGATACGGCCGAAACTGCTCGCCCAGATCACGCCGCGGGCTTTGGCCACCTGCAGTCCGCGCTCGTCCTTCTGCAGGAGTTCCATATAGCAGTGGCCGCCGCGCACGGCAACGTCGAGGATTTCGGCCGTCACCCAGACATTCTGTGTCTCGGGGCGTTGCACGAGCGCCGCCACCGTCTGCTGCAGCTGCAGCAGCGTAAGAACCTTCTGATTCACGTTATTAAATGTGATAATGTAATTATTTCCCAATGGGGGTAGGGCGCTGTAAGAATGGTCCAGATGGTAGGAGCCTGAGGGTGAGGGTGACGGGAGTTGACTAAGGTCAATGACCGAACCCGAATCGCTCGGGCGACGACCCAGATGGGCCATTATGACACGCCCTACTTGAGTTTTTCCATCTTTTTGCCATTCCACCGGTACACCAGCTCGCCGCGCAGAAGGCCGTCGGCCCATGAGCCCTCGCCGGGAGCGAGGAAGTCGCCGAGCTTGTTCTGGAGCGTCAGCGTACGTGTGGATGGGTCGTAGACGGCGCGTGCCAACGTGATGGGATAAAGATTCTCAAGGTCGGCGCGGCGGTCGGCACCCTCGGGCGCTATCCATTCGGAAAGCTGTGGCACGATGAAGAGACCACGGTCAACCGGCTCCCAGGCAGTGGTATAGAACCGTACCTCGCTGTCGGGGGCAGGTGTGCTGACGGTGGTTATCACCATCAGGAGAGTGTCGCCACGGTGGGGAATCAGCGAGAGCTCCACCTCCTGCACGTCGGAAGTAGAGAAGGTAATCTGCGAGGGAGAGGCTGCCAGAACGCGTGCATTCCCCTTGAAAGCGTTTTTCGAGGGCTTGTCGGAGCCGCTGCGGTAATAGTCGAGCATATCCAGACGCGTGGTGCGGTCGATGGTCGGGAAGATGCGTAGCGGGGCGTTGGCGAAAAAGTCGGCGGCGGTAAGCGAGTCGGTCTTCTCGGCCGGTTTCACGGCCGATACAGCCAAAACGGCGAGCGCCGTCAGAATGGTGGATATGAGGAGTCTGCGAATCATATGCATTTCGTTTTGAGGATGGGGAGAGTATCTATGGGTTCTGCCTGGGAGGCCTCGTCAGCGGGCTTTACGGCGCTGGCGGCGTTTGAATTTTTCGAAGGCATCGTAGGCGTCCTCCGCCTCGAAGGGAGCATCTACGTATTTGTCCTTGGTACGTCGCACGGAGGCTTTGGCGTAATCCTTGTCGGGCGAAGCAATCTCGCTGTAGATGCGTTTGCCCATGAAATCGGCCCCCTTTAGGGCTCCTACCACGCGGCGTGCGTCGCTTTTCTTCACATCAAAGAGCGAGTAGCCGGGCATCAGGTCGATGCGGCCCACATCGACGCGTTTGCCGCCCACAACCTTGTTGAGCATCTCGATAAGGTTGCCGGCATAGAAGCCGTCGCGCTTGCCGGCGTTCACATAGATACGCTCCATTCCCTTCGAGGCCGTGCGGCGGTCCTTCTCCTCCTTGGTGACGGGAGCATCGGAGCGCTCCTTGCGCTCTTTCCGCGGTTTTTCGTCGATAAAATCAATTTGGGGAGCGTCCTTATAGTATTCGAGCAGGCGGTTGAATTCGAGCGACAGCACGCGCTTGAGCAGGTCTTCGTTGGAAAGCCAGCCGAGCTTCTTTGCCACGCCGGGGATGAAGCGGCCGATTTCCTCGTCGTTGACCTCCACACGCTCCAGGCGGTCGGCGAGCCAGAACAGCTGCTTCTCGATGATATGATCTGGGGTGGGCACCTCCTTGCGCTCGAAGGTCTTGCCTATGATGCGTTCAATCTCGCGCAGCTTACCCCTCTCGCGCGAATGGATTATTGCGATGGAGACGCCGGTCTTGCCGGCGCGGCCGGTGCGGCCCGAGCGGTGGGTGTAGACGGCCGTATCCTCCGGCAGTCCATAGTTTATCACGTGTGTAAGGTCGTCGACATCAAGGCCGCGGGCGGCAACATCGGTGGCCACGAGGAGCGTGACGACGCGGTCGCGGAACTTCTTCATCACCATGTCGCGCTGTTGCTGCGAGAGGTCGCCGTGGAGCGCGTCGGCATTGTAGCCGTCGCGTATCAGGTTTTCGGCCACCTCCTGCGTGTCGCGGCGTGTGCGACAGAAGATAATGGCGTAGATGTTGGGTGAATTGTCGGCTATGCGCTTAAGGGCGAGGTATTTGTCGCGCGCATGGACCATATAGTATATATGGCGCACATTGGCAGCCCCTTCGTTGCGCGTGCCGACCACGAACTCTACCGGATCGTGCATGAACCGCTTGGCGATTTTAGCGATTTCAGCAGGCATCGTGGCCGAGAACATTAGCATCTTGCGGTCGGAGGGCACATGCTCCAGAATCTCGTTGATGGAGTCGACAAAACCCATGTTGAGCATCTCGTCGGCTTCGTCGAGGATTACGGTATGCACGTCGTCGAGCTTCACCACCCCGCGGTTTATCAAGTCGATAAGACGGCCCGGAGTAGCCACGATTATCTGCACTCCCTCGCGGAGTGCGTGAATCTGGCTCTGAATGCTCGAACCGCCGTAGACGGGAAGCACCGACAGTCCGGGAATATATTTCGAGAAATCCACCAGGTCCGAGGCAATCTGGAGGCAGAGCTCGCGCGTGGGCGAAAGGATAAGCGCCTGAGGCACGTGGCGCTCCACATCGATGCGCTGGAGCACCGGCAGCCCGAATGCCGCCGTCTTGCCCGTGCCCGTCTGAGCCAGCGCCACAACATCTCCCTCCTGGCCGAGCAGATGCGGAATCACCTTCTCCTGAACGGGCATCGGAGTCTCAAAACCCAAATCCTCTATCGCATGGCGCAGCGGCTCGCTCACGCCCAATTCTTCAAACGTCATAATAAGTAACGGTTCAATAGTAAAACGTAACCATCGCCGGACGCCGCCATCACAATTCCAGAAACTCCAGTTGTCCCGGAAGCAATATGGAACTACCGCCCGGCTTTTAAGATACAAAGCTACTAATAAAAATCAAAAACCGCCCCCGATGGTTCGCACAAAATCCCCCTTTAGCTAAATTTAGTATTGAAATTCAAAGTAATAATCTGTATTAAGTTTAAGACGGATTTCCTTTAAAAACAATAAGTAGCACCAAGAATAAATGTTGCTATTAATATAGGTAAAAGGAGATAACTATAGAATTTCAGTGATACTTTTATTAGCAGAAGCATCATTTTCGCAAAATCAACCTTTAATTTACCAAAAATATAGATTTCAATAATCATCAATGGAATGAGTTGTGCAAAAAGGATAAATTCATCAGGCAAAACCCAAAGCTTTGAAATAGCCTCACAAAGAACATAGATTGTGAGTATAGCACAAATCATATATGTAAAAGCATAAAGTGTTTCCACATAATTGATACGAACAACAATTATTTTAATACTTTTATATAAAGCCCAACTTGTATACGGTATTGTCAACAAAAAAAGAAGATAACCATTCCGCAGAACATATTGATAAATATCGGAATCCTGTCCAAGCACTATCCATATCGGAAATAAAACAGCTTCTATTATGTATTTTAAAATCAAGTTAGGGAATATTATAGTATGTGCGGCAAGAGGTACAGTTAAAAGAAGTAGGGCATGAAGAGTAACAAATATCACAAATGGATGTGTAATTTTTTTTCTTGCCCCATTGATGTAGTCAATTATGATTTTATATGGACAAAAAACTAAAAGGCATAACGACCTGAAAAACTTTGAGTCTATCGGGAAAATAGTTTCACGAATATGTTTTCCCAATGTTTGCACATCCAATCTATTTTCAGACATCTCCTGACCACATTCCGGGCAGTATCTACTATGACATTGTGCACCGCAATTAAGGCATTCCTTCTGACTAATCTGGAAATCTATTTCCCGCAAGAATAATCCAGAAAAGAGCATTTGAAGATATTTGACAATGTGAGATTCCATATTTAATGTGACCGAATAAGGTTTATGAAAGGATAACAGAGTTATAGTTTTAATGCATCACGAATTCTATTCACTTGCAAAGCTATAAAATATATTGAGAAATAACATGGAATCGGAAGCGATAGAAAGAGTGTGGAAAGTATTTCATTCATTGGATTTAGTTTGTAAATTTGCAGGTATATGAGCGAAACGAAAACTCTTTATGTCAGCGACCTCGACGGAACACTGCTCGGAGCAGACTCGAAGATAAGCCCCACGACGGCAAAGATTCTGACGCGTCTGGCGTCGCACGGGGTGATGGTGACTCCGGCCACGGCGCGCACTCCGGCCACGGTGCAGCCTCTGATGGCCAACGTCGGTCCGAGCCTCTACACCGACGCCCGGGGGCAGTTGCAGTGCCTCCCGGCCATAGTAATGACCGGCGCCGCGCTGTGGGACCGCTTCGAATGCCGGTTCGACAGCATCACGCTGATTCCCGAGGACGATGCCCGAAGGATTCTCGATACGTTTCAGGGCGAATCACTCAGGCCATTCATCTACTGCCTGAGTGGCAACAGTTTCCTGAACGTCTACCATTCGGCGGCGATGAGCCGGCGTGAGGACGCGTTCTATCAGGAGCGCCGCCATCTGGAGCTGAAGCGTTTCCATCTCGACCAGCAGCCGTCGTCGCTGGGAAGCGTGGCGCTGTTTTTCGCCATCGGCCCGGTGAAGGCAGTCAGACAAGCCTCGGAAAAATTGTCGGAGGTTACCGACTGCGCCACGGCGTGGTATCCCGACGTCATCATGCCCGACACAGGGCTGATCGACATCTACGCTCCCGGAGTTTCGAAGGCACTTGCCGTCGAGCAGCTTGCCGGGCGCGTGGGAGCAAAGCGCACGGTGGTATTCGGCGACAACCTCAACGACCTGCCGATGATGCGCGTGGCAACGGAGGCGGTGGCAGTGGAAAACGCCCTGCCGCAAGTAAAGAAAGAAGCACACACTGTAATCGGCCCGAACACGGCCGACTCCGTGGCCCGTTTCATAGCCGAGCGCGAGGGAGTCTATATCGACGACCTTCTGATCTGAGAATCCATAACCGAAGATCCGGTAAGATGAATATCTACGACATCCGCCGCTTTGGCGTGGTTGCATTCCTGCTCATTTCAGTGGCTCTTGTAGGCTTCTTTCTGTATGTGAGCAACAACCTGGTGGCCGACCTGGCCACGCAGGAGCGCGAGCGCATGCAGATATGGGCCGACGCCACACGCCAGCTCACGGTTGGGCAGGCCGATGCCACCGGCAGCGAGGCATCGGCCGATAATATCGACTTTCTTTTCTCGATAATCGAGCGCAACCACACCATTCCGGTACTTCTAACCGACGACGGAGGCAACATTCTCCTCCACCGCAACTTCGACCTGCCCGAGCCGGTCGACTCGCTCGAGCCGTGGCTCATTTCCGATGCCAACGCCGCCTTCCTACAGCGCAAGCTGAGCGAGCTGGAAAAGAGCCCGAACGTGATTCATATCATCATTTCTCCGGGCAACATGCAGCACCTCTATTACGACGACTCCAAACTGCTGAAACGTCTGAGCTACTATCCTTACATCCAGATTGTAGTTATGCTGGCGTTTATTCTTGTGGTTTATTTCGCCGTAAATTCCACCCGGCGCGCCGAACAGAACAAGGTGTGGGTGGGACTTTCGAAAGAAACGGCCCACCAGTTAGGTACGCCCATCTCGTCGCTCATGGCCTGGATGGAGCTTCTGCAGAGCATGGGAGTCGACACCGAGACCGTGCGCGAGATGAACAAGGACGTCAACCGTCTGAGCACCATCGCCTCACGCTTCTCGAAAATCGGATCGCAGCCGCAGATGGAACCCGACAACCTCAACACGGTAGTCGGGCATGCCGCCTCCTATATGGCTACGCGCATCTCCAGCCGAATCAAACTCACAACTGATCTCTGCCCGGAGCAACTCGATGTGCTCGTATGCGCTCCGCTACTCGAATGGGTGCTTGAAAACCTGATAAAGAATGCTGTCGACGCCATGGACGGGACAGGTTCGATTACCGTAACTACCTCGCGCGAAGGGCAGAAAGCCTGCATCACCGTGGCCGATACCGGCCGAGGCATACCGCGCAAACGCCAGAAGACGGTATTCAATCCCGGCTATACCACCAAAAAACGCGGATGGGGTCTCGGCCTCACCCTGGCCAAACGCATCATCGAACAATACCACAAAGGGCGCATCTTCGTCAGCCACTCCGAGCCCGGCGTCGGCACCACCTTCGCCATCCACCTGCCGCTCCTCCCATCCTAACCCTCTTTCAACACATCCTTCATGGAGATAACAAATTACGATTCCTTCATAACGGCTTCTGACGGCACCCTTCACGACTCGCCTATACAAGCCCCGGAAAATGAGATAATCATTTATCAGCCTGACTCCACCATAAAACTTGAAGTTAGACTTGAAGATGATACAGTCTGGCTCACACAGCAACAGATTGCCGATTTATTTGGAGTGAAACAACCGGCCATATCCAAACATCTTAAAAATATATTTGAAAGCAAGGAATTAGTTGAATCGTCAGTTCATTCCATTTTGGAATATACTGCATCCGACGGAAAACTTATAAAACGAAATTTTACAATCTCGATGCAATACTTTCTGTAGGATATAGAGTAAACAGCAGAAACGCGACTCTATTCCGACAATGGGCTAACAAAGTACTGAAAGAATACATGCTCAGAGGTTATAGTGTGAATCAGAGGCTTCTATATCTCGAGAATCGAGTTGACCGACGTCTTTCGGAACATGACTATAAGTAAAGGGAACTTTCCGGTCGGGTGGACTTCATATTGAAAACATCGCTACCCACGCGCGAAGGGATTCTGTTCGACGGTCAAATTTTCGATGCCTACGTGTTTGTTTGCGACCTTATACGACGTGCCTGCAAACGCATTATTCTTATTGATAATTATATCGACGAGACGGTGCTCAGGTTGCTGAGCAAACGCGCCGATGGAGTGAATGCGACAATATACACAAAGAATATCGACGATAATTTACGACTGGATTTAAAGCGACACAATAAGCAATATGTGCCAATAAATGTCCATATTGCGCTAAATATCCATGACCGGTTTCTGATTATCGACAATACACTTTACCATATCGGAGCATCAATAAAAGATCTTGGAAAAAAACTGTTCGCTTTTTCTCAAATGGGAATATCCCCCGACGTTCTTCTCAACAATCTGTAAAGAAAGAGAGTGCGCCGATACTGTTCGACGCACCCCTGAAATATATACAAATATTTGGAATTCAATAAGCGCGGAAGCCGAGCTTGAAGGTGAGGGTGGGATAGACACGCACCTTATCCATGATTTTCTGGAATGTATCATCGTCTGTAACTTCCGAGAGGTCAAGTTCGCCATAATCGGTATACAGACTCGGCTTGCCGTGAATCTGGACGCCCAGATCGATTCCGAAATTTATGCGGCGGCTCGGCACAGCCTTACCCCAACCGATACCAACATAAGGACGGAAACCGTTCACCTTTATTCCGCCGGAAACCTCACCCCTGGTATTTGCGGGAATCACATAGTCGCCAATGGTGACGGAACCTCCATAGGAAGCCAATTCGGGCGAGTAACCGGAGATTTTCACGAGTTTATTGCCCCCGAAATACGCGCCTAAAGCCACATACAGACCGATTTTCGGAAGTGGATAGACATTGAAAATCACGTAGCCCTGAGTGCGACCCAGGTCGCCGGTAAGTTCAACTTCGGAATCGGTGTAAACATTACCGGCATTCGTGCGGTACGCAAACTCAGCATCTGCATCCGCATGAAATTTGATGCCCGGCATGATTGCCACGCCGGCACGCATCTGCACCCACCGCGTTATGGGCGTGGAAGCCTCGACCGAGATACCGGTAGTGCCGACACCTACGCCGACGCCAACGTGGTTGAACATATCGCCGGGAAGTCCGGCGCTTGCAGCAAGCGACGTAACCGCCACTGCCACTGCCATTAAAAACTTTTTCATAGAAGAAATTGTGGTTTTTCCGCAAGCCGGCAATCTCCCAAAAGAGTCCCGGCTGCAATTAAATGAATTATGATTGGTCGGAGAGGGTGGTCTGAAATCCGGAATAAATATTCCATTTTCAAAATTAGCCATATTTTTACAATCTACAAAATATTTTAACTAATTTTTCAGCAAAATCACTCTGTCGAAAGCTCCGCCGGAACGCGGCCGGCGAAAAGGATTCAAGGCAAACGGAGATGAAGAGCAGATGGGGGGATTTTTGAGGCGGCGATATGGGAAAAATATCGTAAATTTGCGAGGAAAGAAAATTGCACGACAAGGAAGTCCTTTTAAAAGAATGAAACATTGCAGATATTTCTCCGGTTTGCTGCAGACCGGCAGTATGGTCGTGGCAGCCATGCTCACTATGGGAACGCCTGATGCCCGGGCGCTGACATTATTGCCGCCCGCGGCGGGGTCGATTAACTCGCCCGAAGCGGCAGGATATATCGAGCGTGGTCTCTGGATGCGCTCCGATGCCAACAGCCGCGGAACCGCCGACCAGCTCGCGGAGGCCATACGCCTCTATCCCACAGCAGCTGAAGCAGAGCGTGCCGCCGCGGCGCGCGCGCTCAACGCCATGACAATCCCCGGAGCCGATGCCATGGGGATGCTCGAGAAATTCATGGAGGAATATCCGGCTTCGGCGTGGCGTTTGACCGCTCTGGTAGCCGTGGCCGATGTATGGTTCGACCGCGGCGAATACGCCATGGCGCTCGAAGCCTACAACAAGCTAAGCCTCGACGCACTCGACGAAACCTCGCGCAACGAGGTGATTTATCACACGGCCTTCTGCCGGCTGAAACTCACCGACTACGACTCGGCAGCGGCTGGATTCGCCGCACTCGAAAGCGCTCCGGAATTTGCAAACGACGCCCGCTTCTACCAGGGATACATTGCCTATGCCCGCGGCGACTACAATCGCGCCGCCCAGCTTTTCGAGGCTGTGGCACCCAATGGTATGCCGACTGCAATGGCAGCTTACTATCTGGCGCAGATAAACTATGCGCGCGCCGACTACCGGGCAGCCGCTCAAAACGCCCGCACACTGCTCGAAAGCCGTGCTGCCGACAATGCAGACCCGGCGTTCACAGCCGAGATGAACCGCATAGAGGGTGAATCGCTCTACCGTCTGGGCGACCACAAGGCTGCCCTCCCCTATCTCGAGACCTACGTTAGCTCTACGGAGCATCCACTCAATTCGGCCATGTATCTGCTCGGACTCGACGACTTCGAAAACGGGCGATACGAACAGGCCATCCAGCGCCTGACGCCTGTAACCTCCGAAGATACGGCCATGGGGCAGAGTGCCTTTCTCTATCTTGGACAGAGTTACCTGAAACTCGACAACTACAATGCCGCATCGCTCGCCCTCGACAAGGCCGCCCGCATGGACCGCGACCGCGACGTGCAGGAAGCAGCATTCTACAACCGCGCCGTTGCGGGGATGCAGGGAGGCAAAGTGCCGTTCGGAAGTTCGGTTAACCTCCTGGAGGAATTTCTGCGGCGTTATCCCGAATCGGCCAACGCTCCCGAAGTGGCGGATTATGTAGTGTCCGGCTATATGACCGACAACAACTATCCCGCCGCCCTCGCCGCAATAAACCGCATCGCCAAGCCCACACACAAAGTTCTGGAAGCAAAGCAGAAGGTGCTCTATACACTCGGCAGCCGCGAACTGCAGGCCGGACGTCCGCGTCAGGCCGCCACATATCTGCGCGAAGCCGCCGGAATGACCGGCTACGACGCCTCTACGGCAGCCGAAGCGCTCTTTTGGCTGGGCGAAGCCCAGTTCAAGAGCGGCGCCTATGCCGATGCCGTTGACTCCTACAACCGCTACCTGCGTCAGAATCTCGGAAGCGCCGCCAACCGCGCGCTTGCCTACTATGACCTGGGGTACGCGCGTCTCGCGCTGAAAGACTACGCCGACGCCAAAGCCGACTTCGCCAAATTCATAGAGCGGACCGACAGGAACGCCGACAAGACTCTCCTGGCCGACGCCTACAACCGCATGGCCGACGCACAATACTATATGTCGGATTTCCAGGGTGCTGCTTCAACCTACTCCAAAGCATTCTCTACCAATCCGCAGGCAGGCGACTACCCCATGTTCCAGCAGGGAATCATGAAGGGACTGCAACGCGACCACGCAGGGAAACTCGAGACCCTCGGCAACATGATCGAGAAATTCCCGCGGTCGGCCTTAATCCCCTCGGCCATGCTCGAGATGGGCGAGAGCTACGGAGAGACCGGCGACAACGCCCGTGCCATAGAGACATACACGGCTCTGGCCAGCCGCTATCCGGCCACCGCACAGGGGCGTCAGGGTGAGCTCATGCTCGCCATAACGTATCTCAACGAGCAGAACCGCCCTCAGGCAATCGCCCACTATAAGAAAGTAATAACGGCCTACCCCTCGTCGGAGGAAGCCCGCGTGGCCGCCGACGACCTCAAGCAGCTCTATGCCGAGCAAGGGAAGGTAAGCGAATATGTGGCGTTCATCAACTCCGTGCCCGACGCACCAAAACCGGAGTCGGCCGAGCTTGCGGCCCTCAATCTCGTGAGCGCTGAGAAAGCCCTTGAAAACAACCGGCTTACCGACGCCCTGGCCGCCGCTACCGAAGTAGTGGAGAAGTATCCCGACTCGCCGCAGGCAGTCGATGCCCTCATCGTGAAAGCAGACGCAGAAGCTCGTATGGGCCGCACAGCCGATGCTATGGCCACATATCAGGCTCTCGAAAAGCGCGCATCCAACCCCTCCGACGTCAGCACCGCCCTGATGGGAATACTGCGACTCAGCCGCGATCTGGGAGACAACGATACAGCCATCGCAACAGCCGACCGGCTTCTGGAATCGTCGACTCTCGGCGAGGCCGGCAAGCGCGAAGTCTCTCTGCTGAAAGCGATGGCCCTGAACGACAGCGGCAGCCACACCGAGGCAATCGCCCTATGGAGCACCCTCGCCGACGATATCGACGACATAAACGGCACCAAGGCCCAGTACTACATCGCACAGACCTACTCCGAAACCGGCGACGACGCCAAGGCAACCGAGGCCGTCAACCGCCTGATCGACGCCAATCCGCCCCACGACTACTGGCTGGCACGCGGATTCATACTGCTCAGCGACCTCCTGCGCAAGAAGGGCGACACCTTCGAGGCCGACGAATATCTGCGCTCACTCCGCGAAAACTACCCCGGCAATGAAGCCGACATTTTCCGCATGGTCGACGAACGTCTTAAGAAATAAGAACAGCAATGACAAAACTCAGATATAACGCAATCCCGGTGCTCGCCGCCGTAGTGCTGGCAGTGCTTCCGGCCCGTGGGCAGCTTTCGAAAGAAATAACCATCGACCGCGAGATCGTGCCGGAGGTACACTCCGCCACGCGGCCCGACGTCTACCCTTCCCAACTGAAATTCACGGCCACACAACGGCAGCTCCAGGCCAGAGATTACACGCGCATCTCGGAATTCGGCCCCCACATCGGCACACTCGAGCCGGCATCCACCGAACCGGCTGCACCGCTCACACCCTACCGCGGCTACGTGGACCTCGGCTATTTTCCTGCTGCAAATGCCGGGCTTTCCGCCGGCTACACCATCGTAGGAACCGACGCCACGCAACTCAATATCTGGGGACAGCTGAACAACCGCCAATATAAGAGCGCTCCACTCGAAGGGATGGACAAGGAGACATTCCGCCAGGCCCAAGGGAAGCTCGGCATCGACCTCAGTCATAAATTCGGTACCGCCGGACGCCTCACGGTTGCCACCGACGTGAATTTCCTCTCCTTCAAGCAGCCATGGAGCCTTATAGACCGCAGTTTCGCAAAAAAAGAGGCTGAAGACGCCCCCGCGGGCCATACCGAGATACCTTCGGCCATCGGCCAGAGCGCACTCGGATGGAATCTCGACGCCCTTTGGGAGGGTCGCGCCAACAGCCGTCTCACCTATTATATAGGCGCCGCATTCAATATCTTCAATTTTTCGAAAGGACTTCCCACCGACGAGGGCGACCCGGCCGCCCCGGAGATTCCGGCAATAAAACAGACCGGCTACGGAGTGCGTCTGGGGGTAGCCGACCGCATCTCCGACATAGCGCGCGTAGGTCTGGACGTCAACGCCGACTTCCTGCATTTCAACAGTTATCTGCAGCCCGATGCATTCACCGAAACCGATCCTGACAATGAATACTTCACCCTTCCCGGAGGGAAAACCATAGGGATAGCATCGATTACACCCTACTACAGCCTCACTACGGGAATCTACCGCGTGAAAATCGGCGCACGCATCGACTTTACATTCAACTCCGGAAAAAAATTCCACATAGCCCCCGACGTATTGCTCGGCGTGAACCCCTCCGACGGCTTCGGCGCCTCACTGCGTATCGGCGGAGGTGAAACTCTCAACACCATGCAGAGCCTCACGGCCTATTCCCCCTACATCTGTCAGGCCATGGCATATGGCGTGAGCAACCGGCCCCTGACTGCCGACGTTGCCCTGCGCTTCGGTCCACTTCAGGGAGCGTCGATTACCCTGGACCTGGGATATAACGCCGCCAACAACTGGCTGATGCCTTACAGTATCGACGATATGCTGATGTTCGCCCCCACGAAAATCCGTTCATTCAAGGCCGGAGCCACCGCACGCTGGACCTTCCGGCGCCTGCTGGCTCTGGAGGCGAGGTTCCACACCGTGTTGGGCGACGGCGAGAAAGCCAGCTGCCCCGAATGGCGCGACCGCGCGCGCCGCGTGCTCGGCGTAGGAGTAGAGGTCACACCCATCAGACGCCTGAGCGTCAATCTCGCCTACGAACTGCGAATGAAGCGCTCGATGCCCGTAGCCGGCGGCAACGATTACCTGTTCTCCACGGCCGAGATAGCCGCCGCACAGCTGCTCGACGAGCCGCTTTGCTTCGACCTCAAGAACGTCAGCAACCTGAGCGTCGGCGCCTCTTACCGACTGACAGATGCTTTCACCGTGTTCGCCCGCGTGGAAAACGCGCTCAACACACGCTCATATCTCATGCCGCTCGTAGCCGACCAGGGGATTTCAGGCCTCTTTGGCGTAGGCTATAAATTCTGAGACCCTGGCAGCCAGCTTTCACAATATCAACCGCTGAACCATGACGAAATATAAGCCATGTCTGCTTCATGAGACAGCCGAGATAGCCCTCACCGAGATAAAACGCTTTCTCGAACCGCGCTTGATGGAGGAGTTACAGCTCAGGCGCGTGTCGGCACCGATGTATCTGCCCCTGGACTCGCCACTGATCGACCCACGATACCCCGGGGCGAAAGTACACCTGGAAGGAGCCCATACTGATGTAGCTATCGTGGGAAGCCTCGACCTCTGGCTACGCGGACAGCTCCGCCGCTACGACGCCGCCGTAGGTTTCGGCGTGTTCACCATCATGAACGCCATACATCCTGAAGTGATACCAGGACCTACGGCCAGCGTGCATGTGGCCGCCTGGGCATGGCAGCAGACCCTCGCCGACGCCGACGCATCAGTTTCGGCGATTGCACCGCGAGCCAGACAGCTCTACTCGCTGCTGCTCGCCACGGAAAAACGTCTTCTGGAGATGTTTCCGCATATGCACCCAACCCTCCACAAAAGCATCGACATCCTCACCCACGAGGCGCTTGAGGCGATGATGCCCGGCATGACCACCGAGCGGCGCATCTACGAATACCTTCATCCGTCGCGTCAGGAGAAGCCTGCAGAACGCCATTGCGCTGCGGTGTTTATCTGCCGGGGCGACGGTTCGCACGTGGCCGACGGCGAGATGTGGGTGTGGAACCGGCGCGTGAACCATCCGCTGCTCATAGCCGACATCGGCGTATGGAAAGCCGACGAAATCGGTCCGGCCTCCGTCGGCGGAAATATCTACCGCAATCAGCTGGCAATGCAGCTTCTCCATCAAGACGAGGTGTAGGCTGTAACTTCAATAAACACAAACCTGTATATTCTCCTTATGCGTATCGACATACTTACCGTACTGCCCGAAATGTTCGACTCTCCGCTCAACTGCTCCATTCTGCAGCGGGCTCAGAAAAAAGGTCTTGTGGAATTCCACATCCACAACCTGCGCGACTACACTACCAACAAGCACCGCAAAGTCGACGATTACCCCTTCGGCGGCGAGGCAGGGATGGTGATGCAGGTGGAGCCCATCGACCGCTGCATCTCGGCGCTGAAAGCCGAGCGCGACTACGACGAAGTGATATTCACCTCGCCCGACGGCGAACGCTTCGACCAGCCGATGGCCAACCGTATGTCGCTGATGGAGAACCTGATAATACTTTGCGGACACTATAAAGGCGTCGACTACAGAGTGCGCGAGCATCTGATTACCAAAGAGATTTCGATTGGCGACTACGTGCTCACCGGTGGAGAACTTCCCGCCATAATCATCTCCGACGCGCTGGTGCGCCTCATCCCGGGAGCCATCGGCGACGAGCAGAGCGCGCTTTCCGACTCTTTTCAGGACCACCTGCTGTCGGCGCCCGACTACACCCGTCCGGCCGACTACAAAGGGTGGCGTGTGCCCGACATACTTCTCTCGGGCCACGAAGCTAAAATCGCCGAATGGCGCCACGAGCAGTCGGTGGAACGCACCCGCCGCCTTCGCCCCGACCTGCTGAAGTAGGTCCGCCTATTTGAGCGGCGTGATGCGCACTTTGGTGTTTTTAAGGCGATAGGGAGCCACGGCCTCGACTACTTTGCCTATTTTTGCACGCGGAACCGCGGCGATGGCACTGTGGTCCCATACCATGATTTTTCCTACTTCATCCTTGGTGAGCCCACCTTTCTGAATAAGGAATCCGGCGATGTCGCCCTTTGAAATCTTTTCCTTTTTCCCGGCGTTGAAATAGATTGTGGCCACGTCGCTGCGAATCCCTTCGGAGGCCTCGCCACGAGGCGAATAGGGGCGGTCGCACACCACGTAGTCCGGGATGTTTTCTCCTTCTGCCGTAATGACATATGCCGTTCCGTCGGCGCCCATACGCGCCGTGCGGCCGTTGCGGTGCGTCCAGCTCTCGGCCGAGAGCGGCATATGGTAGTGAATCACGTAGTTGACGTCGTCGATATCGAGTCCGCGCGAGCCGAGGTCGGTGCTTACCAGCACAGGATTTGTGCCGTTGTTGAAGAGGTCGAGGGCCAACTGGCGGTCGCGCTGCTCCAGACCGCCATGATACAGACCTACGGGGAAACGCTCTTTTTTCAGGAAATTATAGACACGCTCGGCGCTCTCGCGATGGTTCACGAATACGATGGCACGTCCGTTGGGAAGCGAGCGCAGAAGGTCGAGGAGCGTCTGCAGTTTATCGCGCTCGGGCGATTCGACAGAGACGGTCTGCAGGCGGCTGCGCTGAGCCGATGGCGTGAAGTCAACAGTCTCGGCTCCCTGCATCGGAAGGAAATCGGGGAGTTCGGCAAGCCGGGTGGCCGAAGTAAGGATAATAAGTTTCAGAGATTTCATACGGCGCGCGATGCGTCGCATCTCGTCGTGGAAGCCGAGTTCGAGACTCTTGTCGTACTCGTCGAGCACCAAAGCATGGACTCCGGCCACGTCGAGGTTGCCGCGCGTGATATGGTCGAGCAGACGCCCCGGAGTAGTCACGATGATGTCGGGCATCGACTTCAGGGAATTTACCTCGTCGGCCATGTTGTGGCCGCCATAGAAAGCCACCGTCTTAATGCCGGCCGCCACCGGACGGATTACATCTGCAATCTGAATTACCAGTTCGCGCGAGGGAGCGATTACAACAGCCTGAAGCACACCCTTCGACGGCCCGATAGCGCGGAGCAGACGGATGGCGAAAGCCGCCGTCTTTCCCGAACCGGTGGGAGAAAGGAGAATCAGGCGCGTGGCGTCGGTGGTAGCCATGAGCTGCTGCATTGGGTTGAGGGTCTCTATGTTGTGGCGCTCGCGGAAGCGCTCGAGAATCGTCTGTTTATCCATAATTTTGAAGGAACGGACACACGGGCCGTGTGTCCCTACATTTTTACGGTCAGCTATTTATAAAACCGGGGAAACTATCAGGGACGGATTACACGGTATTCGCCGTTGGGACCGGTGGCGATATTGTAGGTGCGGAGCACGCGGTAGTCGTCGCGCTCGGCCGCAGGACCCGCCGTGGGCTGCCCGTAGTTGTTGATTACGGAGTATCGGCTACCACAATGGGCGCAGAAGGCGTCGTTGCGGTCTTCATCGTAGGCGACGCGTATATCGGGCTTGCGCTCGACGGGGCACGACATATCGTAGGCAGCCGGGGCGCCGTTGATGTCGCCGACGAGAAGCACGCCGCCGTAGCCCGTCTGCGAAGCGGCCGAATAGTTGAATCCCTGGGGGAGCCGCTCGGAGAGTATGAACTCGCGGTGCTGGAGCGGAGCGGTCACACCCCATGTGCGCCAGTCGTGTTCAAAGGGGAACACAATCCAGACGCCGGCAGGAGGGAGGTCGTCGCTGACGTGCTTGCAGCCCCCTGCGGCCGCCCCAGCGGCAATGCAGACAGCCGCCACGGCAAGATTTCGGACCAAATTGCGGAATACTGTTAACATAACCATTAAATAACCGAGGCGCGGCGCACGGGGGTTAGACCTTTGCGTCGCGCCTTCTATGGAATAACGTATGGGGTATGACTTAAGTTGGCCGGTCAGTGGCTCAGACCTGCGATAAGTTCGCCGAACTTGTCGGCCGCCTTCTGGAGCTGCGGCCCGATGAGCGGACGGAGCATGGCGGGAATCTCCACATCGATCTGGGTCTGCACCGACGATGAATCGGGTGTAAGAGGATTGATGTGCATCTCCATGGTGAGGGGAACAGGAGAGGACTTCGTACCGAACACGATTTTGCCGGGACGAACGCGCTCAACCACGGTAAACTCGATATCGCCGACCTGAGGAGTCGTGATTTTGAGAGAATCGTTGGTAAACTGCACGTCGCCCACCTGAGCGCGCTGTTCGGCAGGGAGAGAATCGAGCACCCCCTGAAGATTATTGAGATTGCTGAACCGCTCGAAAAGCGTGTCGGCGCTTTTGCCCACGGTAGTCAGCGGGCTTTTATATGTTGCCATTTGTCGGTGTTTTACGAATTATTGAAAGGAAGGAGGTCGCGGAGTGAGCATCACTCGATACCGGCGTCGCGGAGAGGAGCCCAGTTGGCGGGATCCTTGCGCCACTGCTGGAGCGTGGCGATATCGCTCTCGGCAATAAAACCCGTGGAAAGGGCCACTTCAAGCAGAGCATCGTAGTTGCTGAGCGTCATGAGCTTGATTCCGGCCTCGCGGAAGCGCTTTTCAGCGATGGGGAAGCCGTAGGTAAACATGGCCACCATGCCGACAACCTCGCCACCGGCCATCTTGATGGCGTCGGCAGCCTTCAGACTGCTCATTCCGGTGGATACAAGGTCCTCGATGATGAGCACCTTCTGGCCGTGCTGCAGCGAACCTTCGATTAGATTCTCCAGGCCATGGTCCTTGGGAGTGGAGCGTACATATATATAAGGGAGGCCGAGATTATCGGCTACCAGAGCGCCCTGCGCGATTGCGCCTGTGGCGACACCGGCTATAACGTCGGGCTTCTCAAAGTTCTCGAGGATGATGCGGCTGAGCTCGGTCTTGATGAAAGAGCGCACTTCGGGGTATGAGAGTGTGCGTCGGTTGTCGGTGTAAATAGGAGAATTCCAGCCGGATGCCCAAGTGAAGGGGTTTTCTGGCTGGAGCTTTATGGCACTCACTTTCAACAGTTTCTCTGCAAGAAGGCGTTCGAGTTTTTTCATTTTAGCAGTTGGTTGGTGTTTCCGGATGATGAATAGCGGGCTGCGATTGTGGCGGTAACTGCCATAACTTGTAACCCACGCTACAAAATTAATCAAAATTCCGCAAACCGACGGCTACGGCGAGCCTAAAAAAGTTCTTATCGCATAAAATTTCCGATTTTTAGGTATTTTTGTGAATTCTTGCTCTATTTTGCTATGCTTCGATTTTATTTGGAGTACAGGGGCGGCCGGGGGAGAGGCGGTTTTGGAAGTTTTGAGGAAATTCTTAACTTTGCAGGTTGGAAGGAGACTGATGGGGTGCCCGGGCTTTATGGCCGCCAGCATTCCCGAGCCAATCAGAAAGGAAAATGAACCAACCCACCAGACAGCATACTAACACAACGGAACGCACTGAGCCCCAGGCCGCCGATTCTACGCCCGAACAGGGCACCCCGACGGGGGGCGCTGCGGGGGGCAACGGCTCGATGAGCCATAGGCTCGCCGACAAATTCATGCACGGAAAGGGGATTTTCACTTTCCTCCGCTCTTCCGTATCGAGCCAGATTGCATCGTGGACCGACATGGGCATAGCGTTCGTGTTTTTCGCATGGGTGCTCCGTCCGCTCGGGGGCGACCCGCTACGCCAGTTCTTCGCCACGGCCATAGGTCTGGTTGTAGGAGGGGTTGTAAATTGCTGCATCAACTATAAATTCACTTTCCGCGCCGAGAACTGCCCGGTAAAGGCTGTAGCGGTAAAGTATCTCCTGATATGGGGAGGAAGTTTCGTTCTCAACCTTACAGGTACCACGGTGCTGACCCACATGCTGCAGTCAATCGATTATCTGCACTCCATAGGCATAAAGGACGACGGTATATTCGCATTCTCACGCCTTACGGTCAGCCTGGCAGTAAGCCTGGCATGGAACTTCCTGCTACAGAAAAACTTCGTATACGTTCCCACGAAATTCGACCCCTATGCAATCCGGGCCGTCGACTTCGTGACTTTCCACAACAGCCGCCACCACGGCGACAGCAACCACACCAACCAGTCAAACTCCTCCAGCAAAACCTCTCCCGCCACCGATTGAAATGAGCAATAAAAACGTCTATCAGAAAGAGCGCGACGGCCTCCAGCAAGGCATATACCGCGTCATCAACCCTATCGTGCGTCTGCTTATCCGCATGGGCGTCACCCCCAACATGGTGACCACCATCGGACTGCTGGGCAACATCGCCTCGGCAATAATCATAGCCTACGCAGGCTATGAAAGCTACACCACCGGCTCGCCGCGATTCGATCTGATCACAATCGCAGGGGTGGTGACAATCGTTTTCTCGCTCTTCGACATGCTCGACGGCCAGGTGGCGCGTCTGGGCAATATGGTAAGCCGTTTCGGCGCGCTCTACGACTCTGTGCTCGACCGCTATTGCGAGCTCTTCACCGTCGGCGCCCTCAGCTACTACCTTATAATGAACGGCTACGTAATCGGCGCCCTCATCGCGTTTCTCGCGCTGGTCGGCTCGGTGATGGTGAGCTACGTGCGCGCACGCGCCGAGGGTGTGGGTCTGGAATGCAAGGTCGGCTTCATGCAGCGCCCGGAGCGTGTAGTCGTCACATCCATCGGCTGTCTGGCCTGCGGCATCGTGGGGCTGTGCTGTCCCGACGCGGCCAACATCGCATTTACCATCCTCATTGTGGCAATGGCTGTGATAGCCGTTTTCGCCAACCTAACCGCTTTCGCCCGTGTGGACGTGTGCCGCAAAGGTCTGAAATAACGAGGCTGACACACGTCGCGCCCTCCCCCACCCCAACAACCCTCCGAAATGCCAACTAAAAAAGAGTCGCTAATAATCGTCTGTGCCCTGGCCGTGTGGCTGGCGGTGACGGCTATGTGTGTGGGGTTCCGGCCCGAACATATCTGGATGGCTCTGCTGATTGCCGCGCTCTTTTTCGTATGCGGCACCACACGTCGCCTGGTGGTGGCGCTGCTCCCCTTCATAGTGTTCGGTATAAGCTACGACTGGATGAACATAGTCCACAACTACGAAGTCAACACAGTCGACATCCAGGGAATCAACGATGCGGAGCGCTCGCTTTTCGGCATAGCTACCGCCGGAGGGATACTCACTCCCAACGAATTCTTCGCTCAGCACACGTCGCGACTGATGGATTTTCTGGGAGGAGTGTTCTATCTATGCTGGGTACCGGTGCCGATAGCATTCGGGCTCTGGCTGTATTTCACCCGGCAGGAAAAAACGTATCTTCACTTCTCGCTGGTATTTCTGCTGGTGAACTTCATCGGTTTCGCCGGCTACTATATTCATCCGGCGGCTCCACCCTGGTACATAGCCAAGTACGGCGCTGAATTCCTGCTGGGCACCCCGGGCGACACGGCCGGCCTCGGCGCATTCGACGAGATGACCGGCCTGGGAATATTCAACGGCCTCTACGGGCGTAACTCCAACGTATTCGCAGCCGTGCCCAGTCTGCATTCCGCCTACACGCTCGTGGCATTCATCTACTCGCAGCGCAGCCGCAGCCCGTGGTGGATGCGCGCACTGCTGGGGGTAATCACTCTCGGAATATGGTTTACGGCCGTCTATACCTCCCATCATTACATTATCGACGTGCTGCTCGGGATCGGGTGCGCGCTTCTTGGCTTCGCAGTGTTTGAATTCGCACTGATGCGCATTCCGGCTTTCAGCCGCTTTATCGCAAGATACGCCGCCTATATCGCTCCACGCAAATAAAGAGTCTGCCGAGACGGAAGCGATTCTGCCGCGCGCTAACTTTTTTTCCGCAACTTACTGCAATCCAAACAGACGGACATGGTGTTATATCTGAAAACACCACGCTTCAACATGTCTGATTCCCCATCACATCCACGCCGCCACCACAGGGATACCGCCGGCAAAATAATCAAGATTGCAGTTCCGCTGGCCATATCGGCGGTGCTGATTGCGTGGCTTTTCCATAAAATAGACATGGCGCGCGTGGAGCAGATAATACGCCAGGGAGTGAAGTGGCAGTATATCGGCGCCATGATGGTGATAACGGTGCTCAGCCATATAATCCGCGGCATAAGGTGGGGTATTCAGCTGCGTGCGGCGGGTATACCGCGCATTCCGGCCGTAGCCGAAAGCGTCTCGATATTCGGAGCTTACGCGCTTAACCTAATATTTCCATATCTCGGCGAAGCGTGGCGCTGCGTCTACATTTCGAAACGCGAGGGAGTAAAACTATCGACCGTGGTAGGCACGGACATCGGCGACCGCGCCTCCGACGGAATCATGATTCTGCTCTTTGTGGTGGCGACATCGTTTGTGGCGCGTCCGGCCCTCGATCATTTCTTCCGTAAATATCCCATAGGCGAGAGCGTGGAGCACTTCTTCACTCACGGCGCCGTATGGATCTGGGGTCTCGGCATTCTGGCACTACTCGCCGTACTCGACTACGATTTCCGCCACACGCCGACGGTTCAGGGCATCAACGCAAGTATGCTGCGCATGTGGCGGGGCTTCGCCGTATTGTTCCACATGAAGGGTACGGGTCTGTATCTGATTCTCACACTGGGCATCTGGACGTGCTATTTCTTCGAGACTTACGTCTGCTTTTTCGCTTTCCCGTTCACCCGCGAACTGGTGTTCGATTCCACCTACCTGCTGGGAATCGTGCCGGGTCTGGTGGTGTTTGTATTCGGGTCGTGCAGCATGGCCGTGCCGTCGAACGGTGGCCTGGGGCCATGGAATCTCGCCGTGATGTTCGCACTTACGCTCTATGGCGTCGGAGCCAACGACGCGGCCGCCTATGCCCTTGTGTGCTGGAGTTTCCAGGCGCTTATACAGATGCTTACAGGCATATTCGGAGCATTCTACATAATGTGGGACCGACACCGCCGACCTCATTCCAAAGGTGCACGGCAATAGCCGGGATTTGATAAAAATTTCTTATCTTTGCAGAAACGATGACTTGCCATATCTGAACCATTCTTCGCATAGCAAAGCGACCCAAGGTCAATCACTGACGAACCATAGTCATCCGGACAAAAGTAAGAATGAAAACAGGATTCGACAACGACAAATACCTCCGCATCCAGTCGGAACACATACGCGAGCGCATCGCCAAGTTCGGCAACAAGCTCTATCTGGAACTGGGCGGCAAGCTTTTCGACGACTACCACGCCAGCCGCGTGCTTCCGGGCTTCCAGCCTGACAGCAAGCTGCGCATGCTCGGGCAGCTGGCCGACAAGGCCGAGATAGTCATCGTGATTTCCGCACGCGACATCGAGAAAAACAAAGTACGCCAGGATCTGGGCATAACCTACGATATGGATGTGCTCCGTCTGCGCGAGGCCTTCATCGGCCGCGGATTCATGGTAAACTCAGTGGTAATCACCCACTACAACGGCCAGAGCAGCGCCGACGCCTTCCGCCAACGCCTGGAGCGCATGGGAGTGACCACCTACTGCCACTATACCATCGAGGGCTACCCCACCAACGTGGACCTCATCGACTCCGACGAGGGGTTCGGCCGCAACGACTACATCGAGACCACGCGACCGCTTGTAATCGTCACGGCCCCCGGCCCCGGAAGCGGCAAGATGGCAGTATGCCTCAGCCAGCTCTACAACGAGCACAAGCGCGGCATCGAGGCCGGCTACGCCAAGTTCGAAACCTTCCCGGTCTGGAGCCTGCCGCTGAAGCATCCGGTCAACATCGCCTACGAGGCTGCTACGGCCGACCTCAACGACGTAAACATGATCGACCCCTTCCACCTGGAGGCCTACGGCAAGACTGCCATCAACTATAATCGCGACATAGAGATATTCCCGGTGCTAAACGCCCTCTTCGAGGGAATCTACGGCGAGAATCCATATAAATCGCCCACCGACATGGGCGTGAACATGGTAGGCTTCTGCATAAGCGACGACGACGTATGCTGCGACGCCTCGCGCCAGGAGATAATCCGCCGTTACTTCACAGCCCTGAACCGCATGGCCCAGGGCGAAGGCAACGAGGCCGAGGTAAGCAAGACGTCGCTGCTACTCAAGCAGGCGAAGATTGACCTCGGCTACCGCCACCCCATAGCCGCCGCACGCGAGCGCGCGGACCGCAGCGGAGTGCCGGCCTCGGCAATCGAACTGCCCGACGGCACCATCATCACCGCAGAAACCAGCGCCCTGCTCGGACCCAGCGCAGCCCTGATTCTCAACGCCGTGAAACACCTCGCCGGAATCGACCACCAGGTCAAGCTGATTCCCCAACACATGATCGAGCCGATACAGCATACCAAAACGAGCTATCTGCGCTCCAACAACCCGCGGCTGCACACCGACGAGGTGCTCGTGGCCCTTTCGGTGCTCAGCCCTCACGACGACAACTGCCGCCGCGCCCTGGAGCAGCTTCCGGCCCTGCGCGGCTGCCAGATGCACTCCACGGTGATGCTCGGCGAGGTAGACCACAAAATTTTCAAGAAACTCGGAGTGGGCCTCACATGCGACCCGGCCCGGAAAACCCAAAAGATATAAACCTCTCAATCCAACCTTAGCTATGCCAAAAGTATCGCAACGCGGCGAAATAATGCCCGCATCGCCTATCCGGCGGCTCGGCCCCCTGTATCAGGACGCCGTAGACCGCGGTCTGAAAGTTTACCGCCTGAACATCGGGCAGCCTGACCTGCCCACACCTCAGGAGGGACTCGACGCATTGAAAAAGATTGACCGCACAGTGCTGGAATACAGTCCTTCGGAGGGGCTGCATTCGCTGCGCGAAAAGCTCCGCGAATACTACCACCGCTTCAACATCGACGTCGAGGTCGACGACATCATCGTGACGGCCGGGGGCTCCGAGGCCGTGCTCTTCGCCTTTATGGCATGCCTCGATCCCGGCGACGAGATAATCGTGCCCGAACCGGCCTACGCCAACTACATGGCTTTTGCCATCTCGGCCGGCGCGAAAATCGTGACCATCCCCTCGAGCATCGAAAACGGCTTCGAGCTTCCGCCCGTCGAGAAATTCGAAGAACTCATCACTCCGCGCACCAAAGGCATCCTGATCTGCAACCCCAACAACCCCACGGGCTATCTCTACACCATGAAAGAGATGTTGCAGATACGCGACCTTGTGCTCAAGCACGACCTCTTCCTCTTCTCCGACGAGGTTTACCGCGAATTCTGCTACACCGGCGCCCCCTACATTTCCGCCTTCCATCTTCCCGGCATCGAGGAGAAGGTGGTGCTCATCGATTCAGTATCGAAACGCTACAACGAGTGCGGCATCCGCGTGGGCGCCCTCATCACCAAGCACAAGGAGCTGAAAAAGAACGTGATGAAATTCTGTCAGGCTCGCCTCAGTCCTCCCCTGTTGGGTCAGATTGTGGCCGAGGCCTCAATCGACACCTCGAAGGAATATATGCTTGCCACATACAACGAATATGTGGAGCGCCGTAAATTCCTGATCGACCGCCTGAACCGCATTCCGGGCTGTTACACCCCCATCCCCATGGGCGCCTTCTACACCGTGGTCCACCTCCCGGTCGACGACGCCGACCGTTTCTGCGAATGGTGTCTGCGCGACTTCTCATGGGAAGGGCAGACCATCTTCATGGCGCCGGCCTCCGGCTTCTATACCACTCCGGGCATGGGACGCGACGAAGTGCGTATGGCCTACGTGCTCAACAAGCACGACCTCGGAAAAGCCATGGAAGTGCTCCGCCATGCCCTCGAGGCCTACAATGCCCTTCCCGAACATCAGAAACCCGAGCCAAAGAAAGCCGAAGCCACGCCAGCCGAGGTCTGAGCAATCATAAACCTGAAGCATGACCCACGAATCGCATACTAACGATACGGACGCCGCAGCACCGGCCGTCGCCCCCGAAGCGGCGCTGTACCTCATACCGGTACAGCTCAGCCCGGCGTCGGCGCTCTCCGACGTGCTTCCCGAGGGGAACAGGCGAATCATAGCCGGACTGCGCCACTTTATCGTGGAAAACGTGCGCTCGGCCCGGAGATTTCTGAAGAAAGTCGACCCATCGACCGACATATCCGCGCTGACGTTCACTGTGCTCGACGAGCATACCGACCGCACCGCAGTGGCGGCTATGCTCGAACCGCTCGAACGCGGTGTGCCGATGGGCGTGATTTCCGAGGCCGGATGTCCTGCCGTGGCCGACCCGGGAGCCGACGCCGTGGCGGTAGCGCAGCGCCGGGGGCTGAAGGTTGTGCCGCTCGTGGGTCCTTCAAGCATTCTTATGGCCCTTATGGCCTCCGGATTCAACGGCCAGAGCTTCGCCTTCAACGGTTATCTCCCCATCGAACCCCAACGCCGGGCCGGGCGCCTCAAGGAGATGGAACGCCGCATCCAGCGCGAGCGGCAGACCCAGATCTTTATCGAGACCCCATACCGCAACAACCGCCTGATAGCCGAACTGGCGGCCACGCTACCTCCCGACATGCTGCTCTGCGTGGCATCGGACATCACGGGACCCAACGAAAACATCACTACGCGCCCTCTGCGCCAGTGGGCCCGCGCCACCTACAACTACGATAAAATTCCCACCATATTCCTTCTGTTCAGCTGACTGAAACCCTGCTATCCCCTATATCACAACCCACAGAATCCTGCTCATGGCACGCTACAAGAAACGCACGAACATGCAGCCCGGCATCCCCGGGCTCTTCGACGACCTCGACGGGACGTTCTTTCCCGAGGCCGACGACTTTCCCGTGCATCCCGCCATCGAGAAGGAAGCCCGCCGCACCGCAAAAGAAAGGGAAACCCTCTTCGACAGCGACGACACATTCTCGCCGCTGGAGGACCTTCCCGGCATCGACCGACTGAAATTCATTTCGTTCGGATCCGGAAGCTCGGGCAACTGCGCCTATATCGGCGACGACACTTCCGGATTTCTGATCGACGCCGGAGTGGAGCTGGATAAGATTACCGCCGAACTGAAACGCAACGCCATCGACATGCGCAGCGTGAAGGGAATCGTGCTGACCCACGACCACAGTGACCATGTGCGCTTCGCCTACACCATCCTGCGGAAATACCGCCACATGCAGGTGTACTGCACCCCGCGCACCCTCAACGGTCTGCTGCGACGCCACGCAATCTCCAACCGGATAAAGGATTACCATCAGGCAATCTATAAGGAACATCCCTTCAAAATCGGGAATTTCACCGTTCTGGCGTTTGAGGTGATGCACGACGGAACAGACAACGCCGGCTTCTTCATATCCAACGGGGGGCACCATCTGGTGGTGGCGACCGACCTCGGGTGCATATCCGAACGCGTCGACTACTACATGCGTCAGGCCAACTATCTGATGATCGAGGCCAACTACGACTCGGCGATGCTCGACGCGGGGCCGTATCCCGAATACCTGAAGTCGCGCATCCGCTCGGACAACGGCCACCTTGACAATGCCGTGACAGCCCGTTATCTGGCCGAAATCTATTCCCCGGCGCTCCGCAACGTGTTCCTATGCCACCTGAGCAAAGACAATAACACACCTGCAAAAGCTCTCGAAGCCGTGGAGACTGCCCTGCGCTCGGCCGGACTCACCGACATCGGCGACTGCTCCGGCTCCCCCTACGCCCGCATGGCTCCGATACAGCTAATGGCGTTGCCCCGCTTCGACGCCACAGGCCTCATTTCGCTGCGGCTGAAATAGTTGTATATACATCTAAACATCTTCATCTCTCCCGTTCCGAACAATGGATAAATCCGATCAGATACATACACCACACAGACGCCGGGGGGCACTGGCATGCTGGATCGAGGCAATGCGCCTGCGCACGCTTCCCGTATCCGTGGCAGGCGTAGTGATGGCAGGCGCTCTCGGCCTGGGCTCGTTCGCCTTCGAGCCGGCGCCATGGTTAATCTGCCTATTATTCGCCATTTTATGCCAGATTGCCTCCAATTTCGCCAACGAATACTTCGACTATCGCGACGGTCTGGATAAACCGGGCCGTGTAGGACCGCGCCGAGGCGTCACCGAAGGCGACATATCGCCCCGCGCCATGCTCGCGGCTGCAATCGGGACGCTTGGAGTGGCCGCAGCCCTGGGATGCCTGCTCATATTCTGGGGCGGCTGGTGGCTCATACTCGCCGGAATAGCAATAGTGGCAGGTGCGCTTGCGTACTCCACGGGGCCTTACCCGCTCTCGCGCCACGGATGGGGTGAAGCGGCCGTAATCATATTTTTCGGGATAGCACCGGTTACGCTCACCTTCTACTGCATGAGCGGCGGCATAACACAGGAGGTATGGCTTGCTTCTCTCACCATGGGGCTTTTAGGGGCCAACGTACTTGTGGTCAACAACTACCGCGACATCGACGAAGACCGCAACGTCGGGAAACTAACTCTGGAAGTGCGCCTCGGTCCGCGTATGGCCCGGAGGCTCTACCTCTTCAACGGACTGCTGGCCATCACGCTCATGCTTCCGACATGGGCGCGAATAGGGCGCGAATGGCTGCTGGCTCCGCTCCTCTTCCTGATTCTCCACTTCGCCCTGTGGCGTCTGCTCTGCCGGCGCACCGGGAAGGGGCTTAATCCTCTTCTGGGAGCCACATCAATGCTCATGCTGCTATACGCTCTGGCGTTTCTGCTGGCCGTAATTACCTGCTAATCATTCCGGAATGATTCTCAACTCGCTCGCCATAACCAACTTTAAGAATATCGCCGACGCCCGGCTGGAATTCTCTCCTAAAATCAACTGTCTGCTGGGCAACAACGGTATGGGAAAAAGCAATCTGCTCGACGCAATCTACTATCTGAGCTTCTGCAAAAGCTTCTCGGGGATGGCCGACAGCGCGCTGACACGCCGAGGCGCCGATTTCACGACGCTCCGGGGACTATATACGCGCAGGGGCACCGACGAAGAGCTTACCCTCGGCATGCAGACGGGGAAACGCAAGTCGTTCAAGCGCAAGGGGAAGGAATACGAGCGCCTGAGCGCGCATATCGGAGCGTTTCCACTTGTAATGATTGCCCCTGCCGATCAGGAGCTTATAAGCGGCACCGGCGAGGAGCGACGCCGCTTCATGGATATGGTCATCTCGCAGACCGACCCGGTATATCTCGACCATCTGATACGCTACGGCAGAGCACTTCAGCAGCGCAACAAGATGCTACACGACCACGTGGTCGACCATGCCCTGTATCTGGCTGTCGAGCTTGCCTTGAGCCGTTCGGCCGAGTATCTGACCAGAGCCAGAATGCGCTGGGTTGAGGAACTTACCGGCATTTTCAACGAAATCTATTCGCGCATAGCCACCGACGGCGAGACACCCTCGCTCGCCCTCCGCAGCCATCTGGCCGACGCGCCCGACTCACTTCAGGCCCTGCTCGACAGCGCACGCCGACACGACGAGGCAGTAGGCCATACCTCGGTCGGACCGCACCGCGACGATATAGACCTGCAGCTGTGCCAGATGCCCGTGCGTCGCGCAGCATCGCAGGGCCAGTGCAAGACCTATACCATCGCCCTGCGCCTGGCCCAATACGAATTCCTGCGCCGTGCCGTAGGCTTCAAGCCGCTTCTGCTGCTCGACGACATATTCGACAAACTCGACGCCACGCGCGTTGAACGCCTCATCCGTGTGGTATCCGACTCCGGTTTCGGACAGATTTTCATTACCGACACCAACCGCGACCATCTCGACTCCATTATCGCGAGCATCGACTATCCTCACCGCTCGTGGATGGTTGCCGACGGCGAATTCACACCGCTACAAAGCTGACACACGCATGCAACGCACCGAACCTCAGACCATCCGACAGATTATCGACATGGTGCTCGACCGTCAGGCCGGGCGCTCGGAAGTACTCGAGCACCGTGCGTCGTACATGTGGCCGCAAATTGTAGGTCCGGGCATAAACCGGCATACTGTGCGCCGATACGTGAGCCACGGAGTGCTCCACGTCTATATCGACTCGGCGGCTCTCAAATCGGAACTCGAATTTCAGAAAACCCATATTATAGAAGCTATAAACTCGGCGCTCGACGCGGATGTGCTCCGCTCAATGGCCATACACTGACGGCCGCCGGCGCAAAAAAAAACAGACAACCAACCGATGAGCAATCCCACGATAATCCTTCCGCCATGCGCCAACGAACGCGTGCCTGAAGCTGCCCACGCCTGGCATCACATGGTCGACGTACAGTCGCGTTTCAACGATTTCGACATATTCGGCCATGTGAACAACTCCTGCTACATGCAGTATCTCGACCTCGCGAAAGTACGCTATTTCGAAGCCGCACTCGGCCATAAGGTCGATACCGACGGAATCGCCGCCGTAATCGTCAACATCAACGTCAACTTCTATTCGCCGGCTTATTTCGGCGAACAGCTGGCGGTTCTTACGGCATGCGTGCGCATATCCCGCCGCAGTTTCTCGCTCGAACAGCGCGTGGTGAATCCCGAGACGGGCGACGTGAAATGCGTCGCCACAACCGTTCTGGCCTCTTTCGACGTGAAGACCGCCACCTCGCCCGAACTCAGCGACGAATGGGCCGACGCGCTGACGCGCTTCGAGAAATAACCGGCATATTGCGCAGTTTCCAGGAATGTGCTAATTTTGCATGCAATGACCACACAACAGACAATGCGCGAAATCCTCGACAAGGAGAGCGACGCAATAAAAAACATCCCTTACTCGCCCGACTACGATCTGGCACTCGACCTGCTTGAGGAGCACGTGCTCCGCCGCGGTGGCAAACTCGTCACCTCGGGCATGGGCAAGGCCGGGCAGATTGCCATGAACATCGCCACCACATTCAGTTCCACGGGTGCTCCGGCGGTATTCCTCCATCCCTCTGAAGCCCAGCACGGCGATCTGGGCGTACTGCAGCCCGACGACGTGATGCTTCTGATTTCGAATTCTGGCAAGACGCGCGAGATACTTGAGCTCGTCACACTGGCGCGCAACCTCATACCCGACGTTCCCATCATCGTGATAACCGGCCACGCGCAGAGTCCGCTGGCCGAGCTTGCCGACGCCAAACTTTTCACAGGCGGCGCGCCCGAAGTATGCCCGCTCGGCCTCACGCCAACCACCTCGACCACTCTGATGACCGTAATCGGCGACGTGCTGGTGGTAAATCTGATGAAGCGCAGCGGCTTCACCCCTGCCGACTACGCCAAGCGCCATCACGGCGGCTATTTGGGCGACCTCTCGCGCTCTAAAGGCTGACCACGCTCCTGCATCAGCCCTATTCCGTTTAACTTAACCTCAAAAAATCTGCAATCCCGTGTCGACAGCAATAGCCGGAGCCGCGCCATGCGGCAACCTCCCCAAAGTAGACAATCTGCGAGTGGCAATCGTCAGCGCCGAATGGAACGGACATATTACCTCGGCTCTCCGCGAAGGAGCCATCAGAGTTTTCAAAAACTACGGACTCGACGTAGAGCACGACGTGAACTGCTTCAATGTTCCCGGAGCCGTGGAGCTCACATTCGCCGCCTCACAGCTTATCGAGACTGAACTCTACGACGCCGTGATAGTGTTCGGATGCGTAATACGCGGCGACACACCCCATTTCGACTACGTATGCCAGAGCGTCACGCAGGGTGTCACATCGCTCAACGCCGACTGCACCCTCCCCGTAATTTTCGGGGTCCTGACCGTGGAAAACGAGCAGCAGGCCCTCGACCGTGCCGGCGGAAGCCTCGGCAACAAAGGTGACGAAGCCGCCGAGGCAGCCATCAAAATGGTCGCCTTCAAACGCCACGTTGAAGCACTCTGAAACCCCGCCAGGGAAACCGCTTCCGCGCCAACGCCCGCCCCACTCAAGCATAATTCTACGATAACTTTCACAGCGGAGGGCCGCTTTATCCATAAAGTGCCCTCCGCTGACATATGTTCCGCACCTTAAATTCGGGGATTAGCGCCATTTTTATCATTTCAAATTTGGGGATTACTGCCACTCTTGCCATTCCAAAGTCGGGGATTAGCGCCATTTTTTAACAAATAAAATTTGGGGGTTACGCTATTTATCCCCATTTTTGCATTCAAAACTTCCTTAATCCCAATATGATATTCAAACGAAAATTATACGACGAAATGCTCGCCTGGAAAAACGATTTCGCAGGCAGTATGGCTCTGCTGATTAAGGGTGCCAGACGTGTTGGCAAATCCACTCTCGCCGAACATTTTGCCCGAAACGAATATGACTCATTCATATCCATCGATTTTGCCAATTGCGCTCCGGAGGTAAGCAGCCTGTTCGACGATATTTCCGACCTCGGATATGTATTCATGCGACTCCAGATGATTTACGGAGTGGAACTCCACGACCGAAAATCCGCTATAATTTTCGATGAGGTACAAAAATGTCCTAAAGCCCGTCAGGCAATCAAATATCTTGTAAAAGACGGCAGATATGACTATATCGAAACAGGCTCACTACTTTCAATCCGTCAGAATGTAAAAGATATTCTCATTCCCAGCGAGGAATACAGTCTTTGCCTTTACCCTCTCGATTATGAGGAGTTCAACTGGGCCCTCGGCAATCAGATATCAGTAGCCATGCTACGCAAGCTTTTTTCAGAGGGCAAAGGCCTTGACGATGCCGCCAACCGCAATGAGATGAAAGCGTTCCGCCTGTATATGGTTATAGGAGGAATGCCACAGGCAATCAATGAATACATCGTTTCGCATAATTTGGAGCGTGTCGACCGCGTAAAACGTTCGATAATTGAGCTATATGAGCAGGATTTCATCAAAATAGACGCTTCTGGCAACGCTTCCAAAATGTTTATAGCGATTCCAGGACAATTATCCTCAAATTTTTCAAGGTATAATGTTTCCTCTGCCACCGACGGCGCAAGACTCGGCAGGCTGAAAGAAACCATTTATGACATGCAGGATTCCATGGTCGTGAACATCTGCAATCATGCCAACGACCCGAATGTAGGTTTCGCACTACACAAAGATACTGATCGTTTCAAAATGTATCTCTGCGATACGGGGTTATTCATAACGCTGGCTTTCTGGGACAAAAAATTCACCGATAACATCATTTATGAGAAACTGCTCACCGACAAGATCCCGGCAGATTTGGGATATGTCTACGAAAATATGGTGGCACAGATGCTTAAAGCGGCCGGACACGAATTGTATTACTACACCTTCGGCTCAGAGACAAGCAACCATTTGTATGAAATCGACTTTCTTCTTTCCGACGGTACCAAAATAATACCCATCGAAGTTAAATCCTCAGGATACAAGAGCCACGCATCGCTCGATGCCTTCTGCGAAAAATTCTCATCGCGCATTAGCAAACGATATTTAATATATACCAAGGCCTTCCGCAAAATCGGGAACATAACATATCTTCCCGCTTATGAAACAGGTTTCCTGTAATCGGAGAGATGAATTGTATCGGATTGTACTGAACATTCTTTAAAACCTACTGCATCCTGTGGAATTTGGGGATTTGCCTGAGAATGGCTAATTTTGTAAGTATGAAAAGTGTTGCCATAAGGAAAACATTAAGATACCGGTTGCGGCGGTATGCTGCTGCGGCGGTGCTGACGCTGGGAATGCCTGGGCTGGCAGCCTGCGGCGGCAAAAACGCCGCCAAGGCTGAAGCTGCTGCCGAAAGCGAAACATCCGCACTTCAGACACGCTTCATGGCCGATGCCGACTCGCTGCTGGCAGCTGTAGGGGCCCAGACGTCGCTCGGACCGCGCACTCCGGGGTCGGCTGCCCACGCCCGGTGCGCCGACATGATTGTCGGACGTCTGAAAAGCTATGGTATCGATTCCGTAGCGCAGCAGCTTGTGGCCGTAACACCTCCCACGGGAACGACCGTGACCGCGCGCAATATTCTCGGCTGCATAAATCCAGACGCACGCGAACGCGTGTTGCTGCTCGCCCACTACGATACCCGCCCCACGGCCGACAACGACCCCGACCCGGCTCTGCGCTCCACCCCTATCGACGGCGCTAACGACGGCGCAAGCGGCGTGGCGGTGCTATTTGAGCTGGGGCGTCTTCTGGGGAAAGCCACTCCCGATTCCATCGGCATCGACCTGCTTTTCACCGACGTGGAGGATTCCGGTACCAGCGGCGGCGAGGATTCCGACGCCACATGGTGTCTGGGCACACGCGAATGGGTGAAACAGATGCCCTACAGCGCACACAACAAACCCCGCTACGGCGTTCTGCTCGATATGGTGGGCGGACGCGGCGCGCGCTTTCACCGCGAATATTTTTCCGACCGCTCGGCCCCGTCCGTGGTAAACCGCATATGGGCCATAGCACGTGAGTCGGGATTCGCCGACCGCTTCATCAACGAGCCCGGCGGCGCTGTGGTCGACGACCATCTGCCAGTAAACAACGCGGGCATCCCCTGCATCGACATCATCGAAAGCCTCAACGAGCAGACCGGCTCATTCAATCCCACCTGGCACACCACCTCCGACCGGCTCGATGCCATCGACCGCGAAAGCCTCCGGATTGTGGCCCAGACTCTGCTCAACACCATCATAAAGCCCTGACACATACACTATAGAAAACCATAAAGCCATGACCATCAACGAAAAGCAAGACGAAATAATCGCCGAAATGAGCGATCTCGACGACTGGATGGACCGCTACGCCTATATCATCGACCTCGGCAACGAACTGCCCCCCATAGCCGAAGAACTCAAGACCCCCCAACACCTTATCGAGGGGTGCCAGAGCCGCGTATGGGTGAATGCCGAACTCACTCCCGAGGGCAAAATGATACTGACGGCCGATTCCGACGCGATAATCGTGAAAGGCATCATCTCGATGCTCATCAGCGTGCTCTCGGGCCACACGCCCGAAGAAATCCTCGCCGCCGACCTATATTTCATCGACCGCATCGGCCTTTCGGAGCATCTCTCGCCAACCCGCTCCAACGGGCTGCTTGCCATGGTGAAGCAGATACGCATGTACGCCCTGGCCTTCTCCGAACTTCAGGCCCGCAAGGCCTGAGCATCTACACTTGAAAAGAATCATAAACCATTCATAAAATCATCACTATGTTTGCAAACCAACCCAAAGGGCTGATTCCTGCGGCCCTGAGCAACATGGGCGAACGCTTCGGCTACTATATAATGAACGCCGTGCTCGTGCTCTTTCTCTGCTCGAAATTCGGTCTCAAGGAAGAGACGAGCTCTCTGATTTATTCATTTTTCTACGCCGGCATCTATGTGCTCAGTCTGGTAGGCGGCCTAATCGCCGACCGTACGCAAAACTACAAGGCCACAATCATCTGGGGCCTGATAGTGATGACGGTGGGCTATGTGGTGCTCGCCATACCGGTGCTCGCCACGGCCGAGAACACCACCTGGCTGCTCGCCCTGACCGGGTGTGCGCTCTTCTTCATCGCTCTCGGCAACGGCCTTTTCAAGGGCAACCTCCAGGCCATCGTGGGCCAGCTCTACGACAATCCGCGCTACGCCGCCCAGCGCGACTCCGGATTCCAGATTTTCTATGTATTCATCAACATCGGCGGCCTTGTGGCCCCGTTTATAGCCCCGATGCTCCGCAGCTGGTGGCTTGATGTGAACGGCATGGTCTACAACGCCTCGTTCCCTGCCATGTGTCATGAATACCTTAGCGTTACGGCCGCACCCGTCGACGAGACGGCCACCCAGCTCTACGCCCTTGCCACCTCCGTAGGCTACGACGGCGTACAGCAGCTCAGCCGGTTCTGCCAGGAATATCTCGACGTGTTCAACACCGGCATCCACTTCAGCTTCTTCGCCTCGGTGGCCGCCATGCTCATATCGCTCACCATCTTCGTGGCCACCAAGAAAGGCCTCCCCACCCCGGCACGCAAGGCGCAGGTGGAATCGGTGAAATACACCGCCGAGGAGCGCGCCGCCATGGCCAACGAAATCCGCCAGCGCATGTATGCCCTCTTCGCAGTGCTTGGCATCGCCATTTTCTTCTGGTTCTCATTCCACCAGAACGGCACCTCAATGAGCCTCTTCGCCCGCGACTTCGTCGACACATCGGCTGTGGCGCCCGAAATCTGGCAGGCTGTCAATCCCTTCTTCGTAATCGTGCTTACTCCGGTGGTAATGTGGATTTTCGCCTCCTTCACCCGTCGCGGCCGCGAAATCTCAACCCCGAAGAAAATCGCCATAGGCATGGGTCTGGCCGGTGTGGCCTACCTCTTCATGACCATATTCTCGCTGGTGGAGAACTATCCCTCGGGTACCGAGTTCCGCGCCCTGATGGCTCAGGGTGTCGACGTGGCCAAAGCCGGATGGTGGGTTCTCATCGTCTATTACTTCTTCATGACCGTGGCCGAGCTGTTCATCTCGCCGCTGGGTCTATCGTTCGTATCGAAAGTGGCTCCCAAACATATGCAGGGCCTCTGTCAGGGCCTTTGGCTCGGTGCCACAGCCGTTGGCAACCTTCTGCTGTGGATAGGCCCGCTGATTTACAACAAATGCCCGATCTGGGTAGCGTGGGCCGTGTTCCTCGCCGTCTGCCTCATCTCGATGGGCGCCATGTTCGGCATGCTCAAATGGCTCGAGCGCGTCACCGCCGACAAAGCCTGACGCCACCCCACATCCACGCCTCTACAAACATCTACCTCTTAGGCCAATATCTCATCATGCCGCCCGCGGAGCAAACCTTTTTGCTCCGCGGGTGGATATTCTGCCAAATTTTGCGTAATTTTGCACAAAATTGCACTTATAGATTATGAATCCACTTGAACTCAGCGAGCAGGAAGCCGTTCGCCGTCAGTCGCTCGAACAGCTCCGTGCCATGGGTATCGACCCCTACCCCGCAGCTGAATACGTTGTGACGGGTCATACCGACGAAATAAAAGCCAACTTCACCGACATTCCCGTCGACGCCGAAGGGAATCCCCTTCCCGACGCTCCGGCGCCGCGCCGCGTGAGCATAGCCGGCCGCGTAATGAGCCGCCGTATCATGGGTAAAGCCTCCTTTATGGAGCTGCAGGATGCCAACGGCCGTATCCAGGTATATCTCAACCGCGACGAACTCTGCCCCGGCGAAAACAAGGACCTCTACAACGTTGTATTCAAGAAGCTCCTCGACATCGGCGACTTCGTCGGCGTAGAGGGCTACGTGTTCCGCACACAGACGGGCGAGATCTCCGTGCATGCATCCTCGCTCACTATGCTGAGCAAGAGCCTGCGTCCGCTTCCCATCGTAAAGGTGAAGGACGGCGTGACCTACGACGGCTTCGAGGACCCCGAACTGCGCTACCGGCGCCGCTACGTCGACCTTGTTGTAAACAACGGCGTGAAGGACATCTTCATCAAGCGCACCAAGGTGTTCAACTCCATGCGCGCCTACTTCAACGAGCACGGCTACATGGAAGTCGAGACCCCCATACTCCAGAGCATCCCGGGTGGGGCATCGGCGCGCCCGTTCATCACCCACCACAACGCTCTCGATATCCCTCTGTATCTCCGTATCGCCGACGAGCTCTATCTCAAGCGCCTTATCGTGGGCGGCTTCGAAGGCGTATACGAATTTTCCAAGAACTTCCGCAACGAGGGGATGGACCGCACCCACAACCCCGAGTTCACCTGCATGGAAATCTACGTTTCCTACAAGGACTACAACTGGATGATGGACTTCACCGAGCGCATGCTCGAACGCATCTGCATGGAAGTGAACGGCACCACAGAGGTTAAGGTGGGCGATAACGTAATATCATTCAAGGCTCCCTTCCGCCGCGTCACCATGCGCGACGCCATCCTCGAGCATACCGGTTTCGACATCGACGGCAAGAACGAGGACGAGCTCCGCGCCGCCGCCACCTCGATGGGCATTGAGGTAGACCAGACCATGGGCAAAGGAAAACTGATCGACGAAATTTTCGGCGAGAAGTGCGAGGGGACCTACATCCAGCCCACGTTCATAATCGACTATCCCATAGAGATGTCGCCGCTTACAAAGCGCCACCGCAACAATCCGCAGCTCACCGAGCGCTTCGAGCTGATGGTCAACGGCAAGGAGCTGGCCAACGCCTACTCCGAACTCAACGACCCCATCGACCAGTATGAGCGTTTCGTGGAGCAGATGCGTCTTTCGGAAAAAGGCGACGACGAGGCCATGATCATCGACCGCGATTTTATCCGCGCCCTTGAATACGGTATGCCCCCCACATCGGGCATGGGTATCGGCATGGACCGCCTCGTGATGCTCATGACCGGCCAGACCACCATCCAGGAGGTGCTTCTCTTCCCGCAGATGCGTCCTGAAAAAGTGGCGCGCCGCGACAAGGAGGAGGCCTATACCGCCCTTGGCATAGCATCCGAATGGGTCGCTCCCATTCAGAAAGCCGGCATCCTTACAGTCGACGCCCTTGCCGAAGCAACTCCCGGCAAACTCCATCAGGAGCTCTGCGGAATCAACAAGAAATTCAAGCTCGGCCTGAAGAATCCCTCCATCGACGAAGTGACGGCATGGACCGAAGCCGCCAAAGCCTCAGCCAACAACTGAACTGAGGCTGTTGCAAAAAAACATACTGCATCATCCCCGCAAACGCTTAAATCATGCTACCGAAAGACTTTCCCGGACGTGTAGCCGTGATGGGAGGCGGCAGCTGGGCCACCGCCCTTGCCAAACTCCTGCTGCGCAACCGTGATACCATAATGTGGTACATGCGTCGCGACGACCGCATCGAAGAGTTCCAGAGGCTCGGCCACAACCCGGCCTACCTGACCGACGTGCAGTTCGACGTTCAGCGCATCGAATTTTCCTCCGACATCAACTACGTTGCCGGGCAGGCCGACACGCTCCTGCTCGTGATGCCGTCGCCATATTTCAAAAGCCATCTCGAAAAGCTCACCGTCGACATCAGCAAAAAATACGTCGTATCGGCCGTGAAAGGAATCGTTCCCGGCGAAAATGTGCTCATCACCGACTACATGCGCGACAATTTCCATGTGGCCGACGACCATCTTCTCGTAGTGTCCGGCCCCTGCCACGCCGAAGAGGTGGCGCTCGACCGCCCGACATATCTCACTATCGGCTGTAAGGACATTGCGGCTTCCAAACGATTCGGCCTGGCGCTCTGCGGTGCAAAAAACAGCCACGCCATCCCCACAACCGACGTCGACGGCGTGGAATATGCCGGAGTGCTCAAAAACGTCTACGCCATCGCTGCAGGCATAGTCCACGGCATGAAGAAAGGCGACAACTTCCTGGCAATGCTCGTATCCAACGCCATTCGCGAGATGGAGCACTTCCTCGACGCGGTGAATCCGCGTCCGCGCCACATCTGCGACAGCGTCTATCTGGGCGACCTGCTCGTGACCGCCTACAGCCGCTTCAGCCGCAACCACAATTTCGGATCCATGATCGGCAAAGGCTACTCCGTGGCAGCCGCGCGCATGGAGATGGAGCAGACCGCCGAAGGCTACTACGGCGCCAAATGCATCCACGAAATCAACCAGCGCTACGAAGTTGCCATGCCGATAGCCGATACGGTCTACGACATAATCTACCGCTGCGTGCGCCCCGAGCGCGCCATAGCCGCGCTATCAGAAAAGCTCGACTGACCTGCCCATACACACTACCCCTGAAAATCCATGGACATCGAAGGGTTCGCCATGATGACGCTCGAGCGGCTGCCGTTCGAGCCGACCGACCAGCAGATAAAACTGGTGGCCGCACTGGCGCGCTTCTGCTCGCTCTATACGCCCATGGATACGGTATTCATTCTCAACGGTTACGCCGGAACGGGCAAAACATCGGTGATGGGAGCGCTCGTGGGTACACTCAACCATATCGGCATCCCCACCAAACTCATGGCCTCGACCGGGCGCGCCGCTAAAGTATTCTCGTCGTTCACCGGGCTGCCGGCCTATACCATCCACCGCACCATCTACCGCGCCCCGGTGCTCGCCCCCGACGGCCACTGGACGTCGCATGTGGCCGAGAATACCCATGTCAACACGGTATTTATCGTCGACGAGGCCTCGATGATCGGCGACGGAGCCGCCGACGGCAGTCCCAACCTGCTCCAGGACCTACTTTTCTACGTATATTCCGGCCTAAACTGCAAGCTGATTCTTCTTGGCGACACGGCCCAGCTTCCTCCTGTAGGGATGGAGGAATCTCCGGCAATGAATCCCGAAGTGCTTAAAGCACAGGGGATGCACGTGGTGCGCGCCACCATCACCAAGACCGTGCGCCAGAAGGCGCGTTCGGGAATCCTCTACAACGCCACCCAGCTGCGGCGCGCACTGCGGTCGGGCAAACTCGTAGAGCCGGAAATCAAAATTTCCGGTTTTCAGGATGTGGCCGTAGTCGAGCCGGAGAATCTTGAGGAAATACTCGGGCGGTCGTTTGCCGAATTCGGCGAAAAAAACACCCTGCTGATTACGCGCTCCAACCGCCGCGCCGCCGACTTCAACCTCGCCATCCGCAAAATAATCTACGACCGCGAGGAAGAACTCTGCGCCAGCGAGCGACTCATAATCGCCAAAAACAACTATTACTGGACGCGTCCGTCGGTCGTGGAAGCCACCAGCGGCAACATCAACGGCGAGAGTGAATCGCGGCGCCCCATGGATTTCATAGCCAACGGCGACTCCTGTGTGGTCGAAAAGGTATTTTCCATCGAGACGCACGCCATCAGCACGTTTGCCGACGTACGGCTGTACTTCCCCGACCACGACTGGCGCGTGGACGCTAAACTCAACCTCGACACCCTCCGCAGCGACACAACCGGCCTCCCCAACGAAAAGCGCGAATGGCTCTACCGGCAGGCTCTGCGGGATGCAGGCGTCGGCGAAGACGCCTCCCCCACGGCCATACGGAAGGTATTGAAAGCCGACCCCTTCTACAACGCCCTTCAGGTAAAATTCGGATATGCCGTCACCTGCCACAAAGCCCAGGGCGGCCAGTGGCCCTCCGTATTCGTCGACATGGGCTACATACCCCCCGAAGCCTACTCGACCGTCGACTTCTTCCGCTGGCTCTACACCGCCGTGACCCGCGCCACCCGCCACCTCACCCTCATCAACCCCTCCGTCAAAATCGTGTAAACAGCCCATGTTTAAATATTTAAGATTGATATAATTTGTGTTTACCCTCCTTATATCGTAGAATCCGATTTTTAGAGTGTAATTAAAAAAGAGGATGATGATAGCTTCACCACCCTCTTCTTCTTTTATTATTCTCTGAAATTATATTGCAATCTTTATCGTCTCTCCATCAATTGTCACGAGATAGATTCCACGCGATAACAAGATTTCTCCGCAATCGCCATCATAAATTACAGTTCCGTAGACGTTTGTCACCTTTACATATTTAGCCTTAGTAACTTTTATTCCTCCCGGAATAGGTTGAACTTGATAGTTGCAATCTTCCTTAATATCATTTATGCCGCTATTTTCAACGACATTAACCTTACATAATGCAGAGTAGCCACCATCAACTGAAGTCGCCATAATTGTTGCAGTTCCGGTTTGCAGGGCATAAACAGTGCCTTCTTGTGAAACCATTGCGACTCTTACATCAGAGGATTGCCAATTAACCGACTTATTTGTTGCAGTTTCCGGGATTATTCTTGCCTCAAGTCTTTCCGCTTCATCTTTATTTATCGTAAGAAGAGTTTTATTGAGAACAACATCAGTTACAGGCTGAATCACAGTTAAATTACATTCATCTCTTACTTCTTGATCTTCTACAGATATAACCGAAATGACTGCGCTTCCCCCAGAAAGTGCAATAAGCTTTCCATTAGCATCTATTTTAGCAATATTTTCATCTGATGAGCTCCATGTAACTTCTTTATTGTCAGAAGATGCTGGCGAGAATATGATTGACCAGTGCTCAAATGATTCGCCGACCTTTAAACTCATTTCCGAAGGATAAAGTGTTATTACACGGAGTGGTTGATGAACTGTAATTTCACATGATGCAGAGATTGCCGGATTCTCTACACTGGTAGCTGTAATAATAGTTTTCCCACTTGACGTGCCGGTCACAAAACCATCCCAAGCAACTTTTGCCACGCTTAAATCAGACGATGTCCATGTCACTCTTCCATTGTCGGCATCGGATGGCTGAACGTCGGCCACAATAGTCATTGATTCATTGACATTAATTGTAGCTGATTTAATAGATAAAGTGACACCCGTTACCGAGACTGGTATCTTTTTTATATTTGCTTTGGAATATGGAACTTTCTCTTTGTAAAGGGATAAGCTTTCCTTCGGCACATATATCGTTGATTTTGTCAAACAACTTTCAGAGTAATATTTAAAAGAAGGAGGAGATACCCTATTGATAATGAAAATATAATTATTAGTACTACTTATGTAGTCATTTGTATACCATGTATTATATGTATTACTGTACGTTTGATACGTATTATCAATCTCGACAACTGATTCAGGGATTACTACCGTCTGGCCATTTTTTTTAGGAAATGCCGTGGTGTAATACTTCTTCAAAGAAGAAGGCAAAATCAAAGTGTCAGGTAAAAAATTTGTATGTTCGAACGCAGATTCCTGAATTTCCACAATCCCGTGAGG
>ENA-UOJG01000302-UOJG01000302.1-human-gut-metagenome-genome-assembly--contig:-C47-NODE-302-length-73760-cov-31.388210_pt1 | contig 73760 bp, 58 predicted proteins | sample MGYA00242340_ERZ723887 | MGnify/ENA metagenome assembly ERZ723887 | reverse complement strand
ATTCCATTTGTAAGTAAGTCTTGTAAGAGTCCTTCTTTTATTGCTTTATATTTCTCAATTATCGCTGTCGTTTTATCTATGGCAATATCAATAGTCGTTAAAATTTCCGCAATTTTTTCTTGCTCTTGCTTATTGGTAGAGAATTGTATTTGTACTTTTGAAAGCTCTTTTTTTTGAATGTTAGGCAACCCCGATCCTACGCGTAAACGCATAATATCCGGCTCTTTAAATTTTAAGTATTCGTATAAATACAAAAGGCATATTTCTTTCGATAAATTTTTTAAAGCGTAATTGTGTCCACCACTCCAAAATCGAGTGGAATTATATGCAACATATCCACAAGAATTGCCACCCTCACTAATTGAAATTGTATCCGCCTCTGTGTTCCATTTATTTAGATAGCCAGACGGATTTTGTCCTCCATTTAAGACGTAGTAATCGCCTTCTTTCTCTAAATGGATTTTTGCCATCTGCTGCCCTTTGCTCAATAGTGCAAGTTGTGATAATTGTTTTTTTACCCACTCACTCATTGATATAGCCCAGCCTTTTTAAGAAATCGTTAAGTTTGCTTTCCGCATCCAAACGATCGGAAAGAAGTTGATTAGCTGAAACAAAGTATTTATCGTAAAGATGTTGTATCGATTTAATCGTTTTATCGACCTCGGCTTTTAGGTATTTTTCAAGTTCAATAAACAGCGCTTCTTTCAACAAGTCCATTATCATGCTTTCGCACTGCGTAGAAGTCAAGCTATCGCGTATAGCATTAAGTTTTTCTTTTAAGGCGTTGTCCTGTTCTTTATATTTTTTATTAAGATTTCTTATATCTTTTTCGTATTGTGCTATTTGTTTTAAAACAGAGTCGTATGCCTTTCTGTCTGCGTCGGTCGTTGCCGAGGATTTTAGTGCTTTATAATATTTCTTTGCTTCTTTGGTAGTTATTTCTTTTCCTTCTTCGTCACCATCAAATTCTATTTCTATATCTAGTGAAGAAATATACTCCTGCAAGTCTGCCTGTGCAGAAGAAATCTGTGTGTTTAATTCCTCCAACTCAGCAAGTTCTTTTGAAAAATGCTCCTTGGCGATTTTCTCGTCGCTTACAAGTGCGGGGACAAAGCCTTCTGCGTTTATAGTTTTAAATACGTTTTTAATAGCGATAACTTCTTTTACTGTTACTTTTGTTTCGCTGTCGCCACTGGTTTCTATTTCTGTCGTTTCACGCACGGTATAGTTATGATCCCACCAATTAGCAAAAACGCCTACGGCTTGATATTTATCAAGGATCCCGACGGGAACAATTTTTTCTTCAATCAGTTTGGTGTAATTACGTTTGAATTCCTGTATCTGTAAACTATTTTGAACAGATGAAACAGCTGCACCGGCTTCTGCCCAAAACGATACTGTCGCCTGACGCATGGCATTGTTTGCAGCGGTAACACCATCGTTAGAAAGAATGCATTGTTTAATTTTTGCCTTTGTATCACACTTGGACTTAAATTTAAAAAACTCCTCGGTATATTCATCAAACAGATTTTTAGGGTCAATATTATACTTTTTTATAGCCCCGTTGAGTTTTTCAACTTCATCTTTAGGAACACCACCCGAAATATGAGCCCTAACATTTTGAGGTTCTTGATCGGGTGAGTTGTCCACATAACGACGAATATTTAAATTTCCATCATTCTTTTCTTTATCTAATATTTCAGATATAGGAACTATTCGTGAATATTTAGGTTCTTCTTTGCTGTGTTCGAACACATAAATGATTTTTTCAATATCCTCGGGTCGTAAGTAATTTTGATTTTTGCCTTCGCCATATTCCGCATCCGCATTTATTATCAATATCTTTCCTGCAAGCTCGGGATTGGTTTCACGCTTGTTTTTATTGATTACAATAAGGCACGCAGGAATACCCGTGCCGTAAAATAGGTCAGGCGGTAGGCTGATTATAGCTTGTACTATGTCGTTGGGATCGTTTAAAATCGCTTTCCGAATGTCGCCTTCTTTACCACCTCTAAACAGTACGCCGTGAGGCATAACGGTTATCATCATTCCGTTGTCTTTAAGACTTGCTATCATATGTTGTACAAACATAAGGTCCGCTTTCTTTCCGGTTTCGGGCGCCCAACCATAAAGGAACCTTTCCTGATGCCGCATTTTGTCGTTGCGCTTATAGTTTTGCGAAAACGGTGGATTTGCTATAACTCTATCAAACCTTTCAACGCCACAGCTGTTTTCAAACGCAGGATTTACGAGCGTATCTTCAAAAGCTATTTTCGCATTGGGTATTCCGTGCATAATCATATTCATCTTACAAATAGACCAAACGCTCGGCTCGTTGTCCTGACCGTAAATTACAAGACGACGTGCGTCCTGTCCCAACTCCTCTACATAGTGCTTACTTTGTATAAGCATGCCACCGCTTCCGCAGGTAGGGTCATAAACAGTCATGCCTGCTTGCGGTTTTATAATGCGAACCATTAATTGAACGACAGGAGCAGGAGTGTAGAATTCGCCGCCTTTTTTACCTGCACTATCGGCAAAGTTTTTAATCATATATTCATAAGCTGCGCCTAAGAGATCCGGGAATACAAAGTTTTCGTTCGTTAGTTTATACTTGTTAAAGTGAACGATAAAATCTTGCAAATTGTCATTCGATACTATTTGCTTGTTGTTAACTTTTTTGGTAAAGTCAATCGATTCAAAAACATTTTTCAAAGAAGCGTTTGAATCTGCGATTGATTTTAATGCGGCGTTAAGTTTCGGAGCAATATTGTTCTTTAAATGCAGAATGCCTTTAAAAACGTCTTCTCCTTCTTTTTCGGGCTGAATATAATCCTGTTCTGCAAGCGTCCACCGTGCTTTTTTAGGAACAAAGAACGTATTGCCGTAACTCTGCGGATCTTCCAGTTCAATAGCAATCTCATCGTCTGTATATCCTTTAGTTTGCAGACTCTTTTTAAGTTTTGCTTGTTCCTGTTCAAATATGTCCGATAAACGCTTTAAAAATAGCATTCCAAAAATATATTCTTTATACTGGCTTGCGTCCATCTTATTCCTTAAAATGTCAGCAGCTTTTAATAAATGGTTTTCTAATTGCGATATGGTAAGTTTGCCCATACTTTTCTCCTTGCGTCAATTATTAGTTACTGTTGTCCTGTGCGGTTAAATAAGCAATTTTTAACCTACTCTCTTGTAATATCAACAATATCTTCAATATTACAATCTAATACACTACATATTTTAAGAAGTATGTCCATATGGACTGTTTCATTTCGACCGAGCTTTGCCATAGCAGTAGTTGTGATTCCAGTCGCTTTACGTAAATCTTCTTTTTTCATATCCTTATCAATAAGTAGCTTCCATAGCTTTTTATAACTTGCAGCCATAATAAAACTCCCTTTTCGATTCTTACGAATATTATATCATACTTCAAGAAATATATCAAGAAAAAATCCAATATTTAGAGAATGGATAAAAATTTTATATACTCAAAAGCGGGTTTCCCGCTTGTTGAGAGCGAGCAAAGCGAGCGGAATCGAAATAGTCAAAATCCCGAATTTTGGCTATTTCCTTAACCTGCTTAGGCATCGGAAATTGCCGCAATTTTGGTGAACAATATTAAGTATTTTTCAAACGTAAAAATTATCGAAGGATTTTCGTAATTATGACTATATCTGTCAACAATAATGTGATATTATATCCGTATGGATAAATTAGCGTATCATCTTAATAAAAAGAAAAAGCCTTCTAAAACAGAAGGCAAGTTTCTGTATTACTATCCCTGTAACAGCACAGATAAGGCAAACTATCGTGTCGGGGATAAAAAGTATATCGTTATCGAAGTCACGGAAAACGAATGGGAAGCTCTGCGCGAGTTGGACAGATTCGAGTACAATAATTGGCATAAAGTCTACCGTCATAACGAGCCGTTCCCCATAGACGAAGAAATGCTTTCTCCACGTGAGCAGCAGAAATGGATCAATAAAGAAATTCCGTTTACTACTCTTTCAATCGAGCGGTTGGATAGAGTTCGGGCATTGGGAACATTGACAGTGCAAGAACGCAAAGTATATTGTCTTTGCGTGGACGACGGACTAACGCAAAAGGACATAGCCGAATATCTCGGCATTACGCAAGGCGCTGTATCTACTACTTTTAATAGGGCAAGAAAAAAGTTAGATGCTTACAATACAAGTAAGGACAACGCTCCCGACGATATTGTATGGGCGTTATGGAAAATCTTTATGCGCGACTACGAACTGCCGGACTTCCTTGACGTGGAAATAGAGTTTGTCATAAGGGGTATTTTCAACGACTTGCTTCCGTTCATAAATTGGTTTTACAGTATAGGCGAACTGTGTCGTTACATATTGTGGTATTATCTTTTCGATGAAGATAGAATCAGACAAGACATAGAAAAGTATCTTTCAACTGCCACGCAGGAAGAACAAGAACATTTCAAAGACTACTACGGCGAACAAGTACCTATTATTCAAGGCGTTTACGTTCGGTTATGCATGGAAGTAAAACGCCGAGAAGCAAATAGATTACAAGACAGCCATAAGGCGATAGACGGCGTTTATACAGCCGTCGAAAAGATAGCTAAACGCTTGAATCTTTCCGTAGAAGAATGTTTGAAACAAAGGTTACACCCATATCTTGCAGAGAAGCGCAAAAGACGCTTGAAAGAATTTTATAGGTATTATACGGGCAAGAAACTACACGAATAAAAATTTTTTAAGAAATTTTATTTTTGATGTAATATTTTAGGCGTTCTCGTGGCTTATAAGTAGGGAAGGAAATTTTCTTGCACAAGGAAGATTACCGCTAAAACGAAAACTTAATATGGAATGAACAATTCCGTTTAAGGTCGGCTTTCGTACAGAGAGCCGATTTTGTTTTGCTCTAAATCTAAAAAAGGAGGTGAAAAACATAGGTTATTACAGTAATCACGATTATTCTTGGGTATATCCGAGAGACAAGCACGCGACGGTTTCCGTGCTTACGTTCAGGCAACAGGATTTGCCCGCACAGGACAAGTATCTGGAAGAGGCGCAAGCGGAATATGCGGTTAAATGGCTGAAAAGTAAAACGGACGTATTTCAAACCGAAATTGCCCGAACAATAAAGTTGCTGAACGCACAGTTTCATCCACGCGGAAAGAACAGAGTTTTGGAATGTCTGCAATTCGGCGGCAATCGCGAGTTTTGGCAAGACTTTCCCGATGAAGAAGAAATCGAACTTTACTTCCGTCATTGCTATAACTTTGCCGTTGACTACATAGGCTTTCTCAAATCGGATAAGAACATTATCTGCGCTTTAACCGTTACCGAGCCGAACAGGCGAAATCTTTTCTTATACTACTTACCCATAACGGATAAATGGAAAGTAAAAGCAATGAGCAACGCAAAAAGCGAGAACGGTAACAAACTGCAACTGCGCGATTCGGAAGGAAATCCGATATATAAGACAAAACAATTTATAACCAAACCGTTATTATGCCATTCCGATTTTTGGAAACAACGCGGCGAAGAAATGTCCTACTCCGTTTTGCAAGAATGTTTTTACCAAGCAATCTCAAAGCGATACAGCGCAAAGCGTGGCGAAAGCACGTCTTTACTTAAATACACTACTCCCGAACAAGCAGAGCGATTTAAGAGATATAAGGACGATCAGTACGATATTTTCAAAAATCCCAAAGGAATTTGGGTGTAACCTATTGACTAACCGTAAAAAGTATGATATAGTATATATACTATAATATATTTTTACGGAGGTCGACATGGTAACGAGAAAAGAAGATACTCCCCAAAGGCTTGCAAACCGCAAGTATGAGGAAAAGAACAAAGAGAAACGGAAAGCAACAAGCGGAAACTTTCAGACGATGATACCGCGAGACCTTTTCGAGAAGATCAACGCATTTTTGAAAGAATACGGTTATACCAAAGTGGAGCTGATACAGGCAGGCTACGAAGAACTGCTTGCTCGGCACGACACGGACTTTGCGAAACTCAAAGACGGATATGACGACTTCTTCGAGAATGAGTTGGAACAATTCAAAAAGAAATAATCTTAAAAATCTATTAAAGGAGAAAACACGCTATAAATAATGAGAGAACATTGTAATTATATGGAAAGAGAACATAGTATCCGTTCGGCAAATAGAACATTATATGCCGTAGCGCATATTGTGTTTGAAATTGGAACAACAAAGAACTGAAACTATTATAGTCGGCAATACCGTCTATACGGTCATTGCCAAAGAAAGAACCGGCGCAACGAAAACGCCACTCGACATCACACGGAGATTATTGCTTAACCGCAATTCTCAAACAACAGACTCGTCTGCGGGTTGTAACTCAAAAGGAGAAACACTATGAGATTACAATCAACGGACAATAGGCTCATCACTGCCCTCTATTGCCGTCTTTCCCGCGACGACGATTTAGAGGGCGACAGCAACAGTATCAAAAATCAAAAGACTATCCTATCCAAGTACGCGCAAGACAAAGGCTTTAATAACGCTTCTTTCTATGTGGACGACGGATATTCGGGAACCAACTTTAACCGTCCCGATTTCCAAAGGCTTATAGACGACGTGAACGACGGTAAGGTCGGAACTATTATCGTAAAAGATATGAGCCGTTTGGGGCGAGATTATCTGAAAGTCGGAGTCTATACCGAAATAACTTTTCCCGATGCCGGCGTTCGCTTTATCGCTATTAACGACGGTGTGGACAGTGAAAGTCAACAAGACAACGATTTTACTCCCTTTCGGAATATCATCAACGAATGGTATGCAAAGGATACAAGCAAGAAAATCCGTGCCGTATTCAAAGCGAAAGGAAATTCGGGCAAACATCTATGCACCGTACCGCCATTCGGGTATGTCAAAGATAAGGAAGATAATCAAAAATGGCTTGTGGACAAAGAAGCCGCCGAAACGGTGAGAGAAATTTTCGGGCTTTGCATACAAGGTTACGGACCGACGCAGATTGCAAGAATGCTTACGGAACGCGGACTAGACACTCCCGTTCTCCACGCAAAGAAAGTCGGAATTAACTTGCCTGTAAGAGAGAACGAATACTCCAACATTTGGGTAACGGAAACGATAAAAACAATTCTTGCTAATCCTGCTTATCTCGGACACACTGTAAACTTCCGAACGAAGAAGAAATCTTATAAATCGAAAAAGAAGATAGACCTTCCACCCGAAGATTGGGTAGTATTCAAGGACACACAGGAAGCAATCGTAGACCAAGACACTTACGATACTGTTCAACGAATAAGACAAAACAAACGGAGACCGAGCAAAATGGGAGAAATGAGTATTTTTTCGGGGCTTGTATATTGCGCCGATTGTGGAAAGAAAATGTATCTCTGCCGTTGTACCACAATGCAACAGAAAGAATACTTTAACTGTTCCACTTACCGCAAAAAGTCCAAGAACTTATGCAGTTCTCACCAAATCACGGTGGAAGCGATAGAAAAAATTGTATTAACCGATATTCGTAAAGTTTTGTCTTACACCCAAGACCACAAACAAGAGCTTTTGGAACAACTGCGGCACAATGCCGAAATTAAGAACAAGCAACTGCTTTCTGCACAACGGCGGGAATTGGAGGAAAGCGAACGGCGTATTCTTATGCTCGACAAATTGATACAAGGTTTGTTTGAAGAAAAGGTTTGCGGCAACCTTACGGACGAACGGTTCAAGAAATTGACGGCAACTTACGAACAGGAACAAAGCGAATTGACCGAGAAAGTAAAAACGCTTCGGACGGAACTTTCCGAAGCGAAAGACAAGTTGGATAACATAGACAGGTTTATGTCGCTTGTAAACAAGTACACCGACGTTCCCGAACTGACGTCCGAAATCGTGCGAGAATTTATCTATAAGGTAATCGTCCACGAAAAACAAAAGGTTGACGGACACCGCACGCAAGCCGTAGAAATCATTTACAACTGTGTGGGAGCAATAGAACTCCCAAACAGTTAGGACAACAATGAGTAAAGGCATAGCCTTTCGACTATGCCTTACTCAAAAATCCCTATTAAAGACACCCATTCGGGTGTGTTTTTTTAATGCGTGCAAAATTTTTTGCACACATTTGCACAATTTCTTTGAAATTGTGCGTGGAGCCTGTCGGCTGCGCTCGGCGATTGAGAATACTTCGTGCTCTCATCGCCTTCTCTTGCCGTCAGCAGCTCTATGGTCTATTTTGTCATAGAAGGCTGTCGGCGGCGGTATTGTTTCTTTTGATTTTTTCAACTTGAAGATATCGTGGATTATCCTTTAATACATCGTCCTTATGGCTTTATCGTTCAGTTTTTGATGATAAACACCGGGAACGGCGGGTCGTTCGTCCAATTATAAAAATCGAGTTTTAAGACCTGATATTTCGACGAATCGAGCGTTTTCAGATACGGCAGCAGTGCGTCTCTTTCCTCGTAGCCCGAGTCGCCGCCGTAATAAACGCTCACGCACATTAAGCCGCCCTTCTTCAAAAGTCCGAGTCCGCCCTCGATTGCTTTTATCGTGGACTCTGCGTGCGTGAAAACGCTGTGATCGCCCGACGGCAGATATCCGAGGTTGAAAACAATGCACGATACGCTGTCACTTTCCGCGTACTTTGTCATATTTTCGTGCGATTCAAGGTGGACGTCCGCCGTTTGTCCGCGGCTTTTCAGAAGGTTTTCGGTGCTGTCCACGGCGTCTTTCTGCACGTCGAAAGCAATAACTTTCCCGCTGTCCCCGACAAGCGAGCATAAAAACGACGTATCGTATCCGCGCCCTGCGGTTGCGTCGATAACGACGTCGCCCGCGCCGACGAATTTCCTTATTGTTTCGTGTACAATGGTCAAAGCATTCATATTTTTATTATATCACATCGTGGCGTTTTGACAATAAATAAGGCCGTCCGAAGACGACCTTTTTAACGTTTTTGAATTATCTTTCTTCCCTGAAATAGGAAAGCCCAAGCGATGCAGGCGGCTGCGTCTCGCGCTTATTGATAATGCTCGTAATGATAAGAACGATTACCGTGACAAGATAAGGCAGCATATCCAACAATTTCATTTGTGCAAAAGTCGGATTAAGCGTTGCCGAAAGAGTGCTCAGAAAACCGAAAACGATTGACCCGATAATGCAAAGTCCCGGGCGCCACATCGAGAAGATAACAAGCGCGACCGCAAGCCAGCCAAGCCCTTCGATTACGTATTCGAGATGTCCGTCCGACTGATCCATTACATAGAACAAACCGCCTATACCGGCAATCGCAGCACCCAGAATACAGGATACGTATTTATATTTCGTGACGTTTATGCCGACTGCGTCTGCCGTTGCGGGATTTTCACCGACCGCTTTTAAGTTAAGCCCCGTGCGGGTTCTCTTGAAAATGATTGCCGTAATTATTGCAATCACAAACGCCAGATAAACAAGGCTACCATACGAAAAGAAGACTTTGCCAAACCCACTCTCATACCAACTTGCGGGGAAAAACGTTTTGAAAAAGCTTGATGCATAGGTAAAACCGGCTGCGCCTTTTCTGATGCCCCAATATTTCAAAAGTCCGGCACCGAACGTGGTAATGGTAAGTCCGGTGACATTCTGATTGCACCTTAAAGTAATGGTAAAGAAACCGTACAAAAGTCCCATTGCGCCTGCGCATAACATCGCCATAAGGATTGCGACGAGAACACATGCAAAGCCCGATGCTTGCGCAGGATCGGCAAGCGAACCCATATAAAGCGAAACGCCCGTGCAACCGCCGATTGCGCCTATGCACATAATTCCCGGGATACCAAGGTTAAGATGACCTGACTTTTCGATAATCGTCTCTCCGGTTGCGCCAAAAAGAAATACCGTGCTATATCTTATTGAGGAAATAAGCATTGATAAAAATACCATTATTCATTCACCTCCGCTTCTATGTTTTCAGCAATTGCCGATTTCTTTTTGAAAACCTTTTTAATTGCGCTTTTAATTTTATCGCCGTCTTTAAATACTAATTTATAATTTATAAAGAACTCGCTTGCGATAATCAAAAAGAAGAAAATACCCGTCATAACATCCGCATAAGAATCGCCCAATCCGTTGATCGTTGCAATGTTCAACGTGCCTCGCTGAATGAACACAACCAGAAACGCTGTCAACGCCATTGCAAAAGGATTGAAATGAGCGAGCCACGAAACGAGAATTGCCGTGAATCCGCGTCCGCCTGCCGAGGCTTCCGTGATATTATGGTTTGTGCCGCCAACAAGCAATAGTCCCGCGATTCCGCAAATCATGCCCGACAATATCATCGTCCTGATTATAACTTTCTTTACGTTGATACCGATATACTTTGCGGTTCTTTCGCTTTCGCCGACAACAGTGAGTTCATAGCCGTGTTTGCTGTAACGAAGGTAAATCCACAATAAAACGGTAACTATCGCAACGACGATTATTTTCAATAAAAACTGATTATATATTTCGGGCAAATGTCCCGTTTTGAAATAAACCGTTCCGCTTCCTTTTCCCTTTGCCCAAATATTGATCATATATCCTGTAAAGAACGTCGCGATATAGTTCATCATAAGCGTGAACAACGTTTCGTTAGTATTCCATTTCGCTTTGAAAATTGCAGGAATAACCGCCCAGACAACCGCAAACAGAATACTGAAAACAATCATCAACACGTACAATGCGCCGTCTTCAACCTTTCCGTTGAAATAAAATATTGCAAACGCACAACCGACGCACCCCATAAGGACTTGTCCTTCCGCGCCGATGTTCCAGAATCTCATTTTGAAGCACGGAGTAACCGCAAGCGCAACGATAAGTAATAACGCCATACTGTGGAACAAGTTCCAAGTAAGTCTTTCCGTACCGAACACGCCGTCGAACAAATTTACAAAAAAGTATCCAAACCCTCGTTTCGTAATCGACGTGGACACAATTGCACAAATCAGCAACGACAATACGAACGCGCCGACGCGGATTAACCATGCGTACCAGCGTTTCGCTTCTCCTCTTTTGACGATATGTACAAGAGGCTCTCTTTCTTTTCTGTTTTCTTTTGTCATTGTTCAGCCTCCTCTTCGTCGAAAGTTTTGGTCATCAATAATCCGATTTCTTCTTTTTTGGCGGTTCTTCCGTCAACAATACCCGTTATCGTCCCCGACGAAATAACCAAAATGCGGTCGCAGAGTTCGATCAGTACGTCCAGGTCTTCGCCGACGAAAATAACGGCAACTCCGTTTTCTTTTTGTTTGTTGAGCAAATTATAAATGACGTAGGACGAGTTAATGTCCAGCCCTCTTACGGGATAAGCCGCCATAAGGACGGTAGGCGCGGACGCGATTTCACGCCCGACCAGAACTTTCTGAACGTTTCCGCCCGACAATCGTCTGACAGGGGTATGTGTGTTCGGCGTCACCACTTCAAGTTCTTCCACGATATTTTCCGCAAGATCCTTCGGTTTCTTTCTGTCAAGGAACATTGTGTGTCCTCTTTTGTAAGAACGCAGCATCATGTTATCGACGATATCCATATTGCCGACAAGCCCCATGCCCAGACGGTCCTCGGGGACGAACGAAAGCCTTACGCCCAATTCCCTGATTTGCATAGGCGTTTTCGACATAAGGTCAACAGGCTTATTGTCGTCGGACGGGTCATTGTACGTTATGCTGCCGCCGCCAAGTTTTTGAAGTCCCGCAATCGCTTCAAGAAGTTCCTTCTGTCCACTGCCCGCGATACCTGCGATACCCAGAATTTCGCCCGAACGCGCCGTAAACGACACGTTGTTGAGTTTTTTGATTCCGTCGCGGTTTGTGAGTTCAAGCCCTTCCACGATAAGTCTGTCTTCGGGATTTACGGGTTCGCTTCGATTGATATTAAGTTCGATCTTTTCGCCGACCATCATTTCCGTCAACGAACTTTCGGTTGCGTCTTTCGTATCGACGGTGCCGATATATTCGCCCTTTCTTAAAACGGCGACTCTGTCCGAGATTTCCAGAACTTCGTTGAGTTTGTGCGTAATGATGATAATGGACTTTCCGTCGTCGCGCATTTTCCTTAAAACGTCAAAGAGTTTTTTGGTTTCTTGCGGCGTCAGAACGGCGGTAGGCTCGTCTAGAATAAGGATATCCGCGCCGCGATACAACGTCTTAATAATTTCGACCGTTTGTTTTTCGGAAACGGACATATCGTAAATTTTCTTTTTGACGTTGATATCGAAACCGTACTTGTCTGCAATTTTTTGTATCGTATCCGCGCGATTTCTCGACAAATGGTTGAATTTGATTTTTTTTGCAAGTTTGACAAACGGAAGCGACGCGCATTTTAACGCATAAATCGCTTTTCCTTTATCGTTCCAATTGCTTATTTTTTGAACGGGCGCATGTTCGTTGTCCGCATCGACTACGATACGTCCGTTTTTGATTTCTTCTTTATATTTTTCAGCCTGCTTATGCATACTGAATCGAGGCATTTCTTCGCCCAAAATTACGTTATCCGCCGCCGTAAATACGTCAACGAGTTTGAAATGCTGATGGATCATTCCGATGTGATATTTATAGGCGTCACGGGGCGAGCGAATCACGACTTCGTTTCCATCGATGAAAATTTCACCGCTGTCGGGATAATAAATGCCCGCAATCATATTCATAAGGGTGGTTTTACCGCTTCCGTTTTCGCCAAGAAGCGACAAAATTTCACCGCGCCTAACGTCCATACTGACGTCATTGTTCGCAACGACCGCGCCGAACCGTTTAGTAACGTTTCTGAGTTCGATAACGTTGTTTTGTCCCATATAACTCTCCAAATTTTGGCGTTTTCACGCCGATAAAAAAGGGTTAAGGCGGGACGATTGTCCCGCCGAAATCCTATTCTGTTGTTGTAAATTAGAATGCAGTGTTGAGAAGTTCGATACCGTCGATTTTAATATCGAAGTAAGGTGCCGAACGATAAGTGGATTCGTTGAATGTACCATTAACAACAACGAACGTATCGGGAGTGAAGTTGTCATCGGTATCAACGTCTGCTTTATAGTTGGTAAGTTTTTTACCGTCCACGGTGATGTAGTTGTCTTTTTCAAGATCATATACGTGAATGGTGCCGTTTTCAAGTCCGACGATTGCTGCTTCGATTGCTTCTTTCGTGCCAGCCGCAGCAACTGTATCGTTGATTTCAAGAAGTTCAACAGAACCGGTTGCAAGGTTGCCCGTCCAGTCAAAGCCGAGCGCGGTGACGCCATTGATGGTGCAAGCGATTACATATTCATAGTAAGGTGCCCAATTGATTTTGGAACCGATAAGGTACGAATTTTCGCAAGTATCTTTTGTGCTGATGTTGTACGTTACGTTGGGGACGTTTGCGTTTTTGCAAGCGGTAGGAGCACCCATGGAGTCTGCGTGTTGGCTGATAAGTTTGCAACCTGCGGCGATAAGAGCGTCTGCTGCGTCGCCTTCTTTCTTTTGATCGTACCAGCTGCCCGTGAATTTGACTTTCATCGTGACGTCAGGGCAAACAGATTTTGCGCCAAGGTAGAAAGAGGTGTAGCCGGAGATAACTTCCGCATAGGTGTATGCGCCGACGTAACCCATAACCGCGTCTGCGCCGGTGGCTTTGCCGCCTGCCATTTCGTTGAGTTTCATACCTGCGGCAATACCTGCAAGATAACGACCTTCGTAAATGGAAGCGAATGCGTTATAGAAGTTGGGTTGAAGTTCCGTGTGAGCGGTCGTGCCGGTAGCATGGCAGAAACGGACGTTGGGGAATTCTTTGGCGGCTTTCAAAACGTACGGCTCGTGACCAAAGCTGTCTGCAAAAATGATGTTGCAACCTTTTCCGACAAGTTCGGCTGCCGCATCGTAGCATTCGTCGCCTTCGGGAACGCCCGTTTTGATGATGAGTTGGTCGTCGCGAAGACCTGCGTTTTTAATAGCTTTTCTTGCTGCGTCGATGAAGTTTTTGTCGTAAGTCGATTCTTCTCCGTGAAGCGTGATAAGACCGAATTTGATGTTTTCTTTTGCGATAGGCTCAAAAGACGTGACTTTCGTATCTTTTTTGCCGCCGTCGTCTTTCTTACATGCGGTAAGACCGACTGCAAGTGCTGCAACCATCGCTACAACAAGGAAAATTGCAAGAATTTTTTTCTTCATTATGAAACCCTCCATATATTTTGCCTTATGGCATTTTTTAACTTAGTTTTTTCTGAAAGTGACGCCGTCGTCCGACATACTTTCGATAATCGCAAGGCTTTCGATGCGGACGCCCTGTTCTCTCAACTCGTCCCCGCCTTTCTGGAAGCCCTTTTCGATGGCGATCGCGCACCCGACAAGAGTCGCTCCCGCCTGCTCAATCAATGCGATAAGCCCGCGCAACGCCTCGCCGTGAGCAAGAAAATCGTCGACGATAAGCACGCGGTCGGAAGAATTCAGAAATTCCTTTTCAACCATTATCGTGTTTACGTTGCCGTGGGTATAACTTTTGACTTCCGCAGAATAAACGTCCTTTGAAATGTTGGCGGTTTTACTTTTCTTAGCAAAAAGCACCGGAACGTGCAAGTACATAGCTGCGTAGCATGCAATTGCGATTCCCGATGCTTCTAAGGTCAGAATTTTGGTAACTTGGTCGCACTTATAGAGTGAGTAGATTTCCTTGCCGATTTCCTCCATCAAAGTATCATCTATAAGATGATTGAGAAAACCTCCAACTTTTAACACCTCTCCGGGGAAGACTTTACCGTCCCTGAGGATGCGTTCCTCCAAAAGTTTCACTCTGTACCCCAATATAATGTGGTTGGCGTCGGTCAGAAACACTTTATTTTGTGTTTTTTGGCTTTCCGCCACCTGTAAGATAGTGCCATTATAACCAAAACGACAAAATGTGTCAAACGAAAATCGCCACTTTTGAACATTATTTTCAACTTCTTTCAAATTAAAAAATAATAACCATACAAAGGCGACGAAATATAAGGGTTTTTCTGAACTTTTATTCACGTTTCAACCATTTCCCCGCCCGACCTGTTGCCCGACTGCTCGCCACTCTCGTTTTTCCGCATTTCTCGTTTTCCGCTAACTTAATAAATACGCGCGCCTACCGCGTACATATCCCGCCTGCGCGCTCGCGCGTGGTACGCACGTTTATAGCAATATTTTCGCACGCCCTTTGAAAACAAAATGGGCGTTTTGCCGTTCAATTATTAAAAAACCCCGAACCGTCGTCGGGGTTTTCGTTATTTTGATTTTTTGCGGTCAGATGCGGCAGAAGCCGTCGGGGGTGACGATTATTTCGCCGGTCTGAACGGCGGCGCTCAAAGCGGCGTCAACCCATTCCACGGCGGATTTCGTGCGTTTCGCGACGTTGAACAGTTTGAAAACTTCCTTATTAAGGTCGTCCTTTTCGATATAGACGGTCGCTTCGATTGCGCATTTTGCGGCGGCGACGATCTCGTCGGGGTGAACCTTTGTCAAATCGCGGGTAACGCGCGCGTCGCTCGGGCGGAAAGTCGAAACGGGCTTATCGACGTAAAAGACTTTGCCAGAATATTCCTGCCGTTGCGCCTCGTATGACGAAACGTATCTTGAAATTTGCGCGATGGCTTTTTTGGCGGTTTTCGGCACACAGAACGCCGCGGCGATTTTATCGATAAGACAGCTTTCCTCGATCGGCGACTCGACCTCGATGACGGTGCGGATTTTATTCATAATCGCTTCTTCGTTGACGAAATTCAGGACGTATTCCGCCCCGGCGCGCGCCAGCGGTTTGATATAAGCCGTCTTATAAGTTTTTCTGTATTTTTGCAGCGCGTCGCGGACGGTTTTTTTGGAAACGACTTTCTTTTCGGTGAGCGTCGCGACGACTTCCTTGATTTTGTTGATTTCGCGTTTCTGGTTGTTGAAGTAGTTTATCGTCCAAAGGTTATAGACGTTCCAGCCGAGTTTTTTCAGTATTCTCGTCTGCATTGTCATGCGGTCTTTCGCGGACGGGATTTTTGCCGAGTGCTCGCTGTCCGCGATGATTGCGAGAATATACTTGTTTTTGTCGCGGGGGTCAACGACGGCGACGTCGATTTTGAAGTCGGACACGCCGACGTTCGCGTCGCACAACAGCCCGCGGTCTTTCAGGTCTTTCGCGACGTTTTCGCCGATACCCTTCGACTCCACCCTGACGTCCTTTGCCGCAATCGAAAGCATCTCGGGACCGCGTTCGGCGTATTCGAGGAAGGCTTTCAACGCTTTGACGCCCACGCTGTCGGTGCGGTTAAGGTCAATCATATTCCCCGTTACGGAACTGAAAACAATCATCTCGCTCCTTGCGCGGGTAACTGCAACGTTAAGTCGTTTATAGCCGCCCTGCTGGTTTATAGGACCGAAATTTAACGATAATCTGCCCGTTGCGTCGGGACCGTATCCGACGCTGAACAAAATCAGGTCGCGCTCGTCGCCCTGAACGTTTTCAAGGTTTTTCACGAAAACGGGCTCGTCCACGTCGTACGCCACGTCGTCGAGACCTTCCTTGTGAATCTCGTGTTGCAGCTTATCTTCGATGTAATTCTGTTGCGCCGTATTGAACGTAACTATGCCGATCGAGCGGTTTCGTTCCTGCGGATTTTTAAGCCTTGCCACGACTTCTTTCACAAGCGCGTCGCCTTCTTTTTTGTTGCATTTGCTGCCACCCCTTTCATAAACGCCGTCGACGTAGGCAAGTTTTACTTTGCCTTTCAGCTCGTTCGGAGACGGGAAAGTGAGCAACTTATTGTCGTAAAACATACTGTTGGAAAACGCGATAAGGCTTTCGTGATTGCTGCGGTAATGCCACAAAAGATGACGTTCGGGCATACCGATTGCAAGGCAGTCGTCAAGGACGCTTTCAAGGTCTTCGACTTCGAAGTGCTGTTCGTCGCGATAATCGGTGCGGAAGAACGTCGTGGGCGGAAGCTGCTTCGGATCGCCGACGACGATGACGTTTTTACCGCGCGCGATTGCGCCTACCGCCTCGCACGTGGGCATCTGCGACGCCTCGTCAAAGACGACAAGGTCGAATTTTTCCTTTTCGATATCGAGATATTGTGCAACCGACACCGGACTCATCAGAAGACACGGGCAAGTCGCGCGAAGTATTTCGGGAATTTGCGAAAACAGCGCGCGTATCGTCGTGCCCTGCATATTCGTTTTTTCGGCGCGGTACAGCAAAACCCTTTCCAGGTTATGTTCGCCCGAAGTATCGGTGCGCGGAAGTTTCGACACGAGCCTTAAATACAACTCCGACCTTGTGAGTTTTTCGTATTCGTCGGACAGCGCGCGGAAACGTTGCATCGTTTCTTCAAGCGACAGCCCCGAGAACCTGCAAAGCACGTCGTCAAGGTAAAGTTCGCTCCTGACAAAATTGAAATACACGCATTTTTTGAAACTTCTCAGCACGTCTTCGGCGGTGATTTCGCCGTTAAACAGCGGTTCCAGCACGAAATCGAAGCCTTCTTGTCCGCACCTTTCCACGACGCTCTGATATCTGCACCAACTCGGGATATAGTCCATGTTCTTTTCGATGCTCGAAATACGGTCGATAGTGCTGTTGATTTCTTCGCGCGGGTCTTTTTTGACGATGCAAAAGAGATTTTCGAATGCGGTTTTCGCCTTTTGTTCGGTTTCGTAAGCGCGCATATAGTATTCCATAAGAACGTGCGGCTTATTTTTCGTCAACCGACGGCAGGTTTCGTTGAAAAGATTGAAGTCGCAATCGGCGTACAGTGCGCGTGCGGCGTCGTAAAGCGCGGACACCGTCGCGATTTTGTCGTCAAGCCCCATATCGTTTTCGGTTGTGGCGAAAAGCGATGCGACTTCCGCGCGGCGTTTTTTGACGGTTTCTTTGGTTTCCGCAATGATATGCAGGAATTCCAGAAATTCGCGGCGGTCGTTTTTGTCGACGGAAGAGAGCGCCTTTTTCACCGATTTTGGCAAAAACGAGCTTTTTTGCATTGCTTCTTTGACCTCGGCGGGCGCGACGTTTTCGGGATACTTTCCGTACTTATTCTCGTATTCTTTCGTGATAAGCCCGTCGCGACGAGCCGCTTCGAGATACGATTCCACAAGCCCTTTCGCATTTTCGACGGCGCAGGCGTTTTCAAAATATTTTGCGATTTTTTCGTCGGACGTGAGTTTGTCCGACAGGAAATACAACGCCTTCAACTTTTCGCCGGTGAGCGAAATCGTTCGCATATTGATTAAGGTTTGAAGTTCGCGCGCGTAAGTTTTCAGATGTCTGAGTTCCAACTGGTAAATATCGAGCACGCTTTCGGCTTCTTCGCGCCAGGCGTCGGTGTAATCGAATTTTCCGATGTACCTGAACGGCGACTTTTCGATATCGCCGCATTCTTTCGCGCGGATTGCAAGTTCCGTCAGAATATCAAGGTATCTGTTGAATGACGACGCCGTCAGTTTTTCGTAAAACAACCCGTCGATTCTTAAACAATCGGGAGCGTCCGAATTGTCAAGATACGCCATCATCGCCTCGTACAGCGAGAAACCGAGATAACGCTTTCTGTGCATTGCGTCGATTTCGCCCTGCAACTTGTCGATGCACTCCTTGATTTCATTCGCTTTTTCTTCAAAGTCGATGTCGGAAGCGGCAGAACCAAGGTTTAACGTGTTGATTATTTTCGATAAAATATCGGTTTTGTGCGTTTTGTCGGAATGAAGTTCCAGACAGAAATCACCCGCGCCGCAGTCGACAAGTCGTTTGTAAACCACGTTCAACGCCGCCATTTTTTCGGCGACGAACAGCACGCGCCTGCCGCGCACGATGTTGTTGACGATGATATTCGTTATCGTTTGCGACTTGCCTGTGCCGGGCGGTCCGTGCAGCACGAACGAGCCGTTCAGACTTGCTTTTATCGCCTGATATTGCGAGCTGTCCGCGCTTATCGGCAGCAACATTCTGTCCGTCCCGAAGTACGCTTCGTCCGAGTTTGCGGTGTCGGTCGGGGTTTCGTTTTTCAGCCCGGCGTCCACCGAGTTAGAAATCATAGAACGGATAAGCGGCGACTCCTTGAACTTGTCGATATTATAGCGCACGTCGTGCCACATGAGATAATTCGTGAACGACAAAACGTTCAGATAAACGTTGTCGATAATTTCCCATCCGGGTTTATCGGCGATTTCTTTTTTGACGCGCGCAATGACTGCGAGTATGCTTTTCGCGTCGGACAATTCGACCGCGGAAAGCCCACGCATATCGAGACGGAATTCCTGATACAAAAATTCCAGAAGAGTATTGTTTATCTGCGCCCCGTCAACGTCGAAAGCTATCGAAAATACCGGGAGCGATATTCCTTTTTTGTCAATCGACACCGGATAAAGAATAAGCGGCGCGTATTTGAATTTTTCGTTTTCAGACTCTCTCCACTTCAAAAAGCCGCACGCCACGTACAAACTTGCGGTGCCGGACTCTTCTTCGATGGTTTTTTCCTTGCGATAAAGATTGAGCAGCGTTTTGTTTTGCTCTTTTTCCGAAAACACGGTTGAAAGTCTTTTGTTTTTGTATTCGTACAAAAGGTATTCCGACAGCGGTTTCAGCGGCGCGGGGTTGTCGAAAGACGGATTCAGCCTTGCGTCGCCGTCGGGCACGTCTTTGGGGTGCGCCGTGAGCGTATACGGTTTATCGTGCGTGACGTTTTCGACAAAAGTTTCGATTGACGCGGTGAGAATTTTCACGGCGGTATTCGACACCCTGAAATTCAAAAGCGAATTGCGAAGATCGAGTTCCAGCAAGCGGCGTTCCCACTGTTTTTCGCGGGTGAACAGACTTTCGCCGCCGATATTTTCGCCGTATTCTTTGATTTTCGGCGGAGCGGCTTGTTTATAATCGTCGCTTTCGACAAGGTCGTATCCGCCCTCCGTTTTCACGCGGACAGACTGCGGCAGTATGCCCATGATACGCGCGCGTTTTATATCGACCGCAAAATCGACGGTCGGCGATTTTTTAAGAAACGATACGGCGTTTTTCTCGCACTTTTCAAAACTTTCGCCCTTGAAAATGCCCGAAATGTCGATAAGCGTCGCTTCGCCGACGCCCGCCGCCGCTTTTTTCGCAACGTAAGACATATCGTCGAACACGTCTTCCGCCATACATTCTTCGGTAAGGAAGCACGCGACGTACCAGCTGTTGTCCGATTTCGCAACGACGGGATTGTATCCCGCGCTTTCGATCACCGACGCGAAAATCAGCGCAAGTTCCATCGGCGTTGCGACCTTGTCCGAAAGTATTTCCGAAAAATCGGACACGATGACGCTGTCCGCCGTCGTTTTCTTGCCCATAAGGAATCCGCAGTCGCAAAGTACCGCATACGTCGCGGCGCAGAGATTTCGCACTTTGTTTTTCGACGCGTTCGCATAGCCCGTGCCGGTAACGTCCTTAAAACCCCATTCCGCAATCTTTTTGTGCGCGAGGTTCAGAAGTCTGTTGACGTCGGGCGTGCGGCGGACGAAAGTCGCGATACTTTCGGGTTTATCGACGTTGCACTCGTCAAAGGCAAGCACCGTTACCCTTTCCGTCGCTTCTTCCAGGACGACGCCGTCCTTCAATACCTGCACCGTTATTTCGCCGTCGTGCTTTCTGTTTTGCGCCACCATATAAAGGGGCGACAGTTTCGCGATGCCGTCGAATCTGAGATTTGCGCGGGCGGGAAACACCGCCTGAATTTCGGAAACGGGCAGCAAAAAATCGGGCTTTGACGACACGCTGATTTCGATATTTTCGCAGTCGAAGTCGGACGCGTTTCTGACGTAAAGCCTTTTGACGGGGGATATCCCGTTCTGCACCTGATAATAACTTATCACGGACGAACATAATAAGCTGATTTCGAATTCGCTCATAGACACCTCTTTATTTATCGATATTTTACCATACCGCGCGAAATATTTCAACTAAAAATAAATGCGGATTTACTTTAATACACAAGCGGCAGTTTGTAAAAATAGTCTAAATCGTCATTTAACGTGTCCTTTTTGAACAATTAACGCCTTGTTTTGCAATGTGCCGAAATGCACCTTAGCCGCGCCGTTTTGCAGAACGGGGTTATTTCGTTGCAAAAACGCACGCTTATCGCAGGGTTTTAATATGTTTTTGTGAAATTGAGATATTTTGGAAAACATTACAATTTTTTTTGCGCGCTCTTTAAAATTTTATCGCAGCGGTTGATTTTTGACGCTAATTATTGTAATATATTTTTGTTACTATTAAATTATTATGTGCTAGGAGGCATATTATGGATTCAAAATACGAAAGCCTGTTTACGCCGTGGAAAATCAAGAATTGCGAAATCAAAAACCGCATTGTAATGACTTCTATGGGCGGTACGTCAATCTTCGGCTGGATGGAGCCCAACCACTTTGACAAGGAAGCCGCAAACTTCTTGCTTGAACGCGCAAAGAACAACGTCGGTCTTATCCTTCCCGGCATCGCGCCCATCAGGGATATCCTTCTCGGGAAATGGCTTTATCAAGGCAAAGGAAAGTTTAATAAGCTCAAAGAATTTATGGACGAGTTCCATAAAACGGGCGCAAAAATGTTCGTACAGCTTACGGCAGGCTTCGGCAGGTCGCTGGCAATCAACGACATTATGGTAAAGGCGTTACACAACAAAGCCCTTGCAACCGTCTTGAAACCCGCCCTTGACGTAAGTTACCTTACCGCAAGCGCAAGCGCAACCCCCAACAGATGGCAAGAATCCTGCATCTCTCGCCCCCTTACGCAAAAAGAAATCCACAAAATGGTCGAGGCTTTCGCAAAAACCGCGAAACTCTGCATGGACGCAGGCGTCGACGGCGTTGAAATCCACGCCGTTCACGAAGGCTACCTTCTTGACCAGTTCACGATGAAATACACCAACCAAAGGACGGACGAATACGGCGGATCGTTTGAAAACAGATACCGCTTCCCCGTCGAAATCGTCAAAGCCATCAAAAAGGCGTGCGGCGACGACTTCCCCGTTTCTTTGAGATATTCCGTCGTTTCCAAAACCAAAGGATTCGGCAAAGGCGCGCTTCCCGGCGAAGACTACGTTGAGGTCGGCCGCGATATGGAAGAAAGCGAAAGAGCTGCAAAATATCTCCAGGACGCCGGCTACGATATGCTCAACTGCGACAACGGCACCTACGACGCCTGGTACTGGGCTCACCCCGGTCCCTATATGCCGCAAAACTGCAACCTCGAAGACGTCGCTCACATCAAAAAATTCGTTGACATTCCCGTCGTGTGCGCCGGCCGTATGGAACCCGACGCAGGCGCGGAAGCAATCGCCGAAGGCAAAATCGACGGCTTGGGCGTTGCTCGTCAGTTCCTTACCGATCCCGCATGGGTAACCAAACTTATGAACGACGATATCGCGTCGATTCACCCCTGCATCTGCTGCCACAACGCCTGTTTCAATATGGCGTCCTATAAAGGCGACGACGGACAACTCGTCGGCAACGACCAAACCCTTGCGGACAACGCCGGTATGGCTCGCTGTGCCCTTAACCCGCAGACGATGCAAAGCAAAAAATACAAAATCGTCAAAGCCGCTCATCCCAAGAAAATCGCAGTTATCGGCGGCGGTATCGGCGGTATGGAAGTCGCACGCGTCGCAACTCTGCGCGGACATAAGGTTACGATTTACGAAAAGTCGAATGTTCTCGGCGGCGTATTCATCGCTGCCGCTGCGCCTTCGTTCAAGGAGAAAGACCGCGACCTTATCAAATGGTACGAAAAGGAAATCAAAGACCTTAATATCGAAGTAAAATTCAACACCGAGGTCAAACCCGAAGACATCGCGAAGCTCGGCGCGGACGAAGTCGTCGTTGCAACGGGCAGCAAGGCAAGAAAACTTCGCGTTCCCGGTGCGGAAAAAGGCATCGAAGCGTGCGAATATCTGCTTGGCACCAAAGAAGTCGGCAACAAAGTCATCGTCATCGGCGGCGGCTTGTCCGGTTGCGAAATCGCCCTTGACCTTTACAACAAAGGCAAGACTCCCGTCATCGTCGAAATGAAAAACGACCTTGTCGCAATGAGAGGCGTCTGCCTTGCGAACACTTCGTATCTCCGCGACTTCTTCGCGCTTAACAAAGTCGACGTACGTCTGAACACCGGACTTGTCGAAATCACCGACAAAGGCGTCAAGGTCAAAGACCTTAAAACCGGCAAGGAGTCGGAAATCGCAGGCGACAGCGTGATTATGTCTGTCGGCTATATTCCCACCCCCGTCGCAAAAGACGGCGTGAAACTTGTCGGCGACTGCAACGGCATCGGCAACCTGCGTACGGTTATCTGGCGCGCATGGGACGTCGCGATGAAACTGTAATCGAAAATCTTCCAAAAAGGACGCTGTCGTCTGACAGCGTCCTTTCTTTTTGTTTTATTAACCTTATAAATACGAAAGCCGTTTATTCACATTCCTTTTGCAGCGCAGCTTCGATAAATCCTTTGAACAATGGGTGCACGCGGTTGGGGCGCGACTTGAATTCGGGATGGAATTGCACCCCGACGTAGAAAGGACGGTCTGTAAGTTCCACCGTTTCGACAAGGCGACCGTCGGGAGAAAGCCCCGAAAGAGTAAGCCCGTTTTTCGTCAGGATTTCACGATAATCGTTGTTGAACTCATAGCGATGGCGATGGCGTTCGGAAATTTCAAGCGTGCCGTAGCAGCGTTGCATCGTCGTGTTTTCTTTTATCACGCAAGGATACGCGCCAAGTCTTAACGTGCCGCCCTTGTCGATATCGTCGCTTTGTCCGGGCATAAAGTTGATGACTTTGTTTTTGCACAGCTCGTCGAACTCGCCTGAGTGCGCGTCCCTGATTCCTGCGACGTTTCTTGCGTACTCGATAACGGCGATTTGCATACCGAGGCAGATTCCGAAGTACGGCACGTTGTTTTCGCGCGCGTATTTCGCCGCAAGGATCATTCCTTCGATGCCGCGACTTCCAAAACCGCCCGGCACGATAATCCCGTCAAGACCGCTTAAAATTTCGTCCGCGGAGTCAGGCGTTATCGTTTCGGAATCGATCCATTTTATGTCGACTTTCGCACCGAGGAAATACCCCGCGTGTCTTAACGCTTCCGCAACGGAAAGGTATGCGTCGTGAAGTTGCACGTACTTTCCGACAAGACCGATAGTAACGTGCTTTTTCGCCGTTTTGATATCTTTAACCATCTGTTTCCAATCGTTAAGGTCGGGTTCTGCAACGTTGTCGATATGCAACTCTCTTAAAACGACCGACGAAAAGTTGGATTTTTCAAGCATAAGCGGCGCTTCGTACAAGCACGGCAGCGTGATATTTTCAATGACGCAATCGGGCTTTACGTTGCAGAACAAAGCAATCTTTTTGAATATGGATTCTTCCAGCGGTTCGTCCGCGCGAAGCACGATGACGTCGGGGCGGATTCCCATACCTTGCAGTTCTTTTACGGAGTGTTGCGTGGGTTTCGATTTATGCTCGTCCGAGCCTCTCAGAAACGGCACGAGAGTCACGTGAATGTACAGGCTGTTTTCGGGCCCGACTTCGATACCGACCTGACGAATCGCCTCGATGAAAGGCTGCGACTCGATATCGCCGATCGTACCGCCGATTTCGGTGATGACGACGTCGGCGTCGATTTCTTTGCCGACGTGATAAATAAACTCTTTTATTTCGTTCGTGACGTGAGGAATAATTTGTACGGTCGAGCCGAGATATTCGCCCCTTCTTTCTTTGTTGAGGACGTTCCAGAAAACCTTGCCCGTCGTGAGATTTGAATATTTATTAAGGTTTTCATCGATAAATCTTTCGTAGTGTCCAAGGTCGAGGTCGGTTTCGCAGCCGTCTTCGGTGACGTAAACTTCGCCGTGCTGATACGGGCTCATCGTGCCGGGATCGACGTTGATATACGGGTCGAGTTTCTGCGCGATGACTTTGAGTCCTCTTGCCTTCAAAAGTCTGCCGAGCGACGCTGCCGTGATGCCCTTGCCGAGCCCCGATACGACGCCCCCGGTTACAAAAATGTACTTTGTCATAAAATCATTCCTCCGCTTTTTATTTATAGGTAGATAAAATATTTTCCGCAATGACGCGTTTCGTGACGCACCTGTCCATTGCCTGTTTTTCGATATAGCGGTGCGCTTCTTGTTCGGTCATTTTAAGTTGTTCGATCAAAAACCATTTCGCCTTGTTCACGACGCGGATATCTTCCATTCTTTCCTCGGCAAATGATTTCTTGATTTCAATCCGGCGAAGCCGTTCCCGCGTGGCGCACATAAGTTCGACGACTTCTTCGGTGAGTTCGGGCGACGTGGGTTTCGGCAACGTCAACACCCCGTGCGGCGCAAGAACGGACGATAATTCCGAAAAATTCTCCGCACGGGTAAACAATAATACGCAAACGCCGTCCGTTTCCGAAACGTCCAGCGCAAGGCTTGTGCCGAAGTCGTCGGGAAGCGGCGTATTGATAATCACGATATCAGGTTTTTCTTTGAAAATCACCCGCCGCGCGCTTTTGGCGTCGCGATAAACGCTTATGGGGCTGAAACGATTTTTCGGGAGAAGCGGCAACATCGCGCCGTTAAACTTTTCCGACGACGATACGAGTGCAACTTTGTATACTCGTTCCGAAGAACTTTGTTTCTCGCCTTTTGTCTCCATACGTTACCCGCGGGTAAAACTTTTGTTTTCGCTTGACTGCGAAAATGCTTTTTCAATAAAAAAAGCGTCCATTCGACATGGGTTTTTCCCCTTGTGAATGAACGTCTTTGCTCAACGATTTTGAATTATAGCACCCGGAATATTTATTTGTCAATAAAAATAAAAGCGGAAAATCAATAAAAAAATCACTTGACAAAAAAAATTTGCGGTCTTATAATCCTGCAATATAAAGGCAACGGCGTCTTACGGTTTTTGCAACCGTTCGACGCTCTTTTTTTGATTTTTCGGGCAACGACGTCCAATGCGGGCGTCGCTGTCTTTTTTTAAGGAGTATAGTATATGAATACCGTTACGAATGAATTCGCAAGCCTTGTGTTTGACGACAAGGTGATGAAGGAAACTCTGTCCGACGACGTTTACGCCGCCCTCAAAAAAACTATCGACGAAGGCGAAAACCTCTCCTTCGACGTCGCAAACGCGGTTGCCGTCGCCATGAAAGACTGGGCAGTCGAAAAAGGCGCGACGCATTTCACGCACTGGTTCCAGCCGCTTACCGGCGTTACCGCCGAAAAACACGACGGATTTATCGCCCCGTCGCCCGACGGAAGAGTCATCATGGAGTTTTCGGGCAAGGAACTTATTAAAGGCGAACCCGACGCGTCGTCGTTCCCGTCCGGCGGACTTCGCGCGACTTTCGAGGCGCGCGGCTACACCGCGTGGGATCCGACGTCCTATGCCTTCATTAAGGACAAAACCCTTTGCATTCCGACGGCGTTCTGCTCCTACGGCGGCGAGGCTCTGGACAAAAAGACGCCGCTCCTTCGCTCAATGGAAGCGCTTGACAAACAGGCTCTTCGTGTTTTGAAACTTTTCGGAAACGACGCGAAATACGTCCGTACGTCCGTCGGCCCCGAGCAGGAATACTTCCTTGTCGATAAGGATTTGTATGCAAAACGCAAGGATCTGATTTTCACGGGGCGCACCCTTTTCGGCGCGAAACCCCCGAAAGGTCAGGAACTCGACGACCATTATTTCGGCGCGATCAAACCGCGCGTCAAGGAGTTTATGGCGGATCTCGACGACGAACTTTGGAAACTCGGCGTTCTTGCGAAAACCGAGCATAACGAAGTCGCCCCCGCCCAGCACGAACTTGCGCCGATTTATTCCACAACCAACGTCGCAACCGACCACAACCAACTCACGATGGAGATAATGCAAAAGATTGCATTGAAACACGGCCTTGTGTGTTTGTTGCACGAAAAGCCGTTTAACGGTGTGAATGGAAGCGGTAAACACAATAACTGGTCATTATCCACCGACAAAGGAGTCAATCTTCTCACGCCCGGCGACACGCCTTACGAGAACGCGCAGTTTTTATTGTTCCTGTCCGCAGTAATTAAAGCGGTGGACGATTATCAGGATTTGTTGCGCCTGTCCGTCGCGTCCGCAGGCAACGATCACCGCCTCGGCGCAAACGAAGCGCCGCCCGCCGTCGTATCTATTTTTCTGGGCGACGAACTCACGGCGATTCTTGACGCAATCGAAAACGATTCCCCTTATTCCGCCTCGCAAAAAACCACGATGAAAACAGGCGTGCACGCGCTGCCGAAATTCCCGCGCGACACCACCGACAGAAACCGTACTTCGCCGTTTGCGTTCACGGGGAACAAGTTTGAATTCCGTATGCCCGGCTCGCAACAAAGCATCGCCGACTGCAACGTTATGCTCAACACCGCGGTTGCGGAATCGTTGAAACAATTTGCGGACGTCCTTGAATCCGCCGATGACTTTGAAACCGCGTTGCACGAACTCGTCAAAAGTACGGTGCGCGACCATAAACGCATCATCTTCAACGGCAACGGCTACGACGAAAAATGGATAAAAGAAGCCACCGAAAAGCGCGGACTTCTGAACCTTCGCACTACCCCCGACGCGCTGCCCGCCGTACTGAATAAGAAAAACGTCGACCTTCTGACGTCGCACGACGTAATGTCGCTTGCCGAGATTAAATCGCGCTACGAAATCACGCTTGAAAACTACTGCAAAACCGTCAATATCGAAGGGCTTACGATGATCGATATGGCGAGAAAAGAGATTTTGCCCGCCGTCGAAAGTTACGTCAAGGATTTGTCGGAAACATTAGTCGCGAAAACCGCCGTGCTGCCCACAGTATCCGCAAAGTACGAGCGCACACTCATTGAAAAACTTTCGGTCATCGTTGAAGAAATCGACGATGCGGCAAACAGCCTCGAATCGTCGCTTATCGAGTACAAGACAATCACCGACGTGACAAAATCGGCTGCGCTTATCCGCGACGTTATCCTTCAAAAAATGGCGGAACTCCGCATTGTCGCGGACGAGGCGGAGACGCTCACCGCAGAAAAATACTGGCCGTTCCCGACGTACGACAAACTTTTGTTCGGCGTATAATTCAAAACCTCAAACAGTCAATACTCACCGCATAAAAAAGCGTCCGCACGGACGCTTTTCGTTTATTCTTCCAAAGAAGCAAGGTATTCTTTCGCCGCCTCGTTGTATTTTTGCAATTTATTTTATTGCAAGAACACTCAGTACTTCGACGTGTTTCGAGGCGGGAAACATATCGTACGGAATGACGGAAGAAATTTCGTAGCCCGCCTTTTTCAGGATTTTCAGGTCTTCGACAAGCGTTTTTAAGGAACACGACAGATAAACGATTTTTTGCGGTTTTGCCGCGGCAAGCGACCTTGCGACGTCTTGAAGCCCCATGCGCGGCGGATCGACGAAAACCGAACAATCCGTTAAGTTCAGGCTTTTTATAATCTTGTTCGCGTCGCCAAGACGCACCGTGATTTTGTCTGAAACTCCGTTTTTTGCGGCGATGGTTTTTGCGTTTTCAACCGCCGATTTTACAATCTCGACGCTGTCGACTGCAAAGCCGTTTTTCGCAAAAAGCGCGCTTGTTATGCCTATGCCCGAAAACAAATCGACAACTCGGTTTCCTTCGCCCGATTTAATCTCGGACAGCACTTTTTCATATATCGTTTTCGCAATTTCGTCGTTGACCTGATAAAACGAATTCGGGCTTAATTCAAACTTTATGCCCAACATCTCGCCTGATAAAGTGCGTTTCCCCGCAATATGTATAAATTCGTCGGAAAAGACCGCGTTCGTTTTTTCGTTGTTGACGTTGACATAAACCGCCGTCTCGCCAAAACTCTTTTCAAGCGATTTTAAGAGCCACGAAAAGTCGTAGTCGACGCGTTTTGTCATAACAAGAGTAAGCATAATCGCGCCGCCGATTTTCCTTGCGACGGCAAATCTTAAAACCCCCGCCCGCGTTCTCGGATTGTAAATCGACACGGATTCTTTTTTGATGAAATCAATGAGAATTCGCCTTAGCGTTTCGTACCACTCGCCGTGCAGCAGACACTTTTCGACGTCAACGACTTCGTGCGTGTCGGCATTGAAAAATCCCGCGGTAATCTGCCCTTTTGAGTTTCCGAAAACGATGTGCGTTTTGTTGCGCGAGCCGTCTTCCGAAAAGCCGACCGCGTCCGACACGTCAGAAAACCCAAGCGCCGCAAACTTTCGTCTGATAAGCGCGGTTTTTATTTCCAGCTGGTTTCTGTGCGTCGTGTGCAGAAGGTTGCAGCCGCCGCATTTATCGAAATATTTGCAACGCGGTTCAACCCTTTTCCCGCTTTTTTCAAGGATTTCTTTTACGTCGCAAATTACGGCGTTTCCGCTTTTTCTTTTCACCTCGCACAAGACTTCTTCGTCAGGAAGAGTTTTCGCGACGACGTATTTTTTTCCGCCGCGAAACGCAACGCCGCATAGGTCGTCGTCAAGTTTTTCAATTTTGATTTTTACGATTTCGGCGGTTTTCATTTTATCTCTCCATCGAATTTCAGCGCGTTGAAGTCGATTTTCCCCATTTTTGTCAGCGGCAGCGTTTCGACGAATTTCACGTTTTTTACGCGCGCGTACTTAATAAGACTCGGGTTTACGACGTCGAAAATTTCCTTTTCAACGGCGGAACGCTTTTCGTTTTCCGCGACGACGTATGCCGTAAACTCGATTTTTCCGTTCCTTTCAAAGTCGACGACGGCGCAATCTTTCACCCCGCATAGCTTTCTTATTTTTTCTTCGGTTTCAAACGGGAAAACGTTGATGGCATTGATTTTCACCGTGCGTTTTTTGCGCCCCGATACGAACAAATACCCGTCGTCGTCAACGTATCCCAGATCGCCCGTTTTGACGAAAGGCTTCCCGTCAAGGATTATTTTGCAGTCGTTGCCACAAACATAACCCGAAAATTCGGCGGCGGTACTCACAAGAATTTCGCCGATTTCGCCGTTATTCAACACCTGTCCGTCGTCGCCGATTATTTTTATCGTCGTGTTTTCAAAAGGTTTCCCGACGCTGCCGTCCTTGTAGCAGGCGTAACTGTTCGCCGCGCACGCACCGCACACTTCGGACAGCCCGTATCCGCGCATAAGCCGCGCCGTGCCGCCCGCGTTTCTGACTTTTTCGTCAAAAGTTTTCAGCGTATTTTCAGGCAGAACGTCGCCGCCGCACCACACCTGTTTCAGTTTTTTAAGTCGGTGTCCCGAAAAATTCTTTTCGGCAATCATTTTTTTGAACATCACGGGAACGCCGGCAACGAACGTAACGTTGAAGCGTTTTATATATTCGTTTGCACGTCGCGCGTTGAATCGCGAGGCAAGACACAGATTATATCCGTCGGTCAGCGCGTAATGCACCGAAATCCCCAGCCCGAAAGCGTGGAAAACGGGGAGCATCACAAGGCTGTATTCGCCTTTCGTTTCGTGATCTTTCAAAAACAACAGGTTATCGACAAGCGCATTAAGCGCGCGATTGGAAATTTTCAGGATTTTGGGAGTGCCGTCCGTGCCGCCGCTGTGCATGGTAACGACGATATCTTCCGCCCCGCCGCACTGCGAAAAATCGCCATTCTTCCCGCTTTTCAGAAACGCGCGATAACTTGTGTTTTTTGCGTTGCCCCTGCACTTATAAAGCCCGTAAATCTTATAAAACGGCGAAAGCGCGCCCATGTAATCGGCAACCGAACACTCGATAAGAATCCCGTTGAAATCTTTGAAAACGTCGCGCGACGAAAGCGTTGCGTCGTAATACATCAGCCCCTTTGCGCCGACGGCTTTCATATTTTCTTTCAGCGCGGCAAGCGGCATAAGCGGATGCACGATATTTGCGGTAACGCCGATTTTGCTGCACGCGTAAAACGCGACAATCGCCTGCAACGACGTCGGCAAATAAACGCTCAAAACGTCGCCCTTTTCAAAGCCGCGTTTTTTAAGCGCGGCTGCGAATAAATCCACGTCCCTTAAAAACGCGCGCATCGGATTTTTCTTTCCGTAAAACACAATCGTGCCGTTTTCATTGACGCCGTTTATTAACTTGTCGTAACAGGTCTTTTCTTTCATTTTGCGGTTTAAGTAACTATTTTTGCATATTAAACGCTGATTTTGTCAGATTATTTATTAAATCTTTTGATTGCTTCGCGATAAAAACGCACTGCGTCGGCAACGGAATCAACCGAAATATTTTCGTCCTTATTGTGGAAACTCGAAAACTGCTGATTGTTCATATAAATCGGCGCAAACCTTATTACGCTTTGCGATTTTCCGATGAAATGTCGCGCGTCGGTGCCGCCGAGAACGCAGAACGGCGCAACCGTAACGCCCGGGAAAACGCACTCCGCAACCCCTTTCACAAACCTGAATCCGTCGCTGTCAAGCGGTTCAGGAGCGGGGGTTTCGCGCTTTGACACGACTTTCGTTTCCGCCCCGGATTCTTTTGCAAACGCGGTGAATTCGTCCACAAGATCGTCGATTTTGTTGTAATAATTGCCCGAAATCCTTGCAACAATCCTTATCGCGTTTGACGGTAAATCAAGGTTTTCCTTGTCGGACGGCGTTACAAACGCCACCGTCGCGCCAAGGAGTGACGCCGCCGATTTATTCACTTTCGGCAACAGTTTGATAAGCAGCGGTTTGAAAAGAAAAAGATTTGAAAACACGAATTTCATCGCGCCGTTCATTTTTGGTTTCATCGCGTTGAACATTGCCGTGTTCACAGGGCCGAAATCACGCCGCCCGAAAACTTTCTTTTGCGTTTTTTCGATGAATTCCGCCATATTCGCGGCAGCGTTTTTGCCGTCTTTGTTCGTAAATTCGACAACGACGCGCGCGCTGCTTCTTTCAATCATACCGATCATCGCGCACTTCCCCGAAACGCCGGGCACGGGCGGATCGACAATGCCGCCGCCTTCGTCGATGACGAGTTTGGGTTTCACGCCGTTGTCGGCAAGATACTTCACCATGTCCGGGACGTCTGTGCCTGCAATCTCTTCGCGCGAAGACGAAATAATATATAAATCGTTTGAAAACGCGCACCCTTCGTTCAAAAGGCTTTCGACGCTTTCGAAAATCGCGGCAAGGCTGCCTTTCGTATCGACCGCGCCGCGTCCGTAGACGACGCCGTTTTCGACTTTGCCCGACCATGCGTCAAACGACCATTTTCCGTTTTCCTGAACGACGTCGTAATGCGACATCAGAACAAGCGGTTCGTCGTGCGACTTTCCGTCGATTTTAATCATAATTCCGCCGTTAAAGTCCTTATATTCGCCCTTTGCGAAGACAAGCGGAAAACGCCCTTTAATAAAGGACAGAAATTTATCAAACTCGGTTTTGTCGAAAAACCTTTCGTCCGATATGGTTTTACATTTGATAAACTCGCTTAAAGTTTCGGCGTACCTGTTTTTTTCGGGTACGAATTTTTCATCTGTATATTCACTCATCTTGGTCAAATTATTACGCGACGTAGACGCACAAAAGCGCAAGCGCCACAATGTCGATAACCGCAAGACACGGCATAAAAACTTTGAAGTACCAACGTCTGGTCTTATGTCTGAAAACGTACATGCCGGCAGTCGAGCCGACGCCGCCGAAAAGCACGGCAATCAGAAACAGCACCCACTCGGGCGTGCGCCGTTTCCGCCGTTTTGCCTTTGTTTTGTCCACGTACATCGACAAAAATCCGACAATGCTCATCACAGCGAAAACGACGACGTAAACGATTTGCAAATCGGTCATAAAAAATTAAATCTCCTTATAAATCACTTCTTCTTCGGTTTCTTCTTCGGGCGTTTCGGTTGCGGGCGCGACGGTATTTTCGTTTTCCGCCGCTTTTTGTTTTTTATCCCATACGAGCGCGGGGATTGCAAAGGTGTTCAAAATCAGCGCGACGCTAAGAAGAATAATGCCGAATGTCAGACTGTCCTTATCCGCAATGCTCCATATAATGCCCGCGACGATTGCGACGGAATAATAGGCGACCATAAACACGTCGATAATCCTTACTGCCATAAATCTCTTTTTCCTTGCCTGAGCGAACCTGAAAAAGAACGGTATGGCAAGCGCGAGAATTTCCACGCACATCACGAACGCAAGCACCCCGAGAACGTAGCCGATTCCGTTGCCAAGCCCGTTGATCACGCCGCCCGACGAAATATCCGACAGCGACGGAGCCATGAAAACGATGCCCGCAATCAGCAGTCCTGCCAAAGCGACAGAAAGAAGCGACAACAGAATAATTCCGTATATTTTCAAAAACTTTTCCATATTATCTTCCTATGCTTTCGTTGTCCGTTGCCCAGAAGTTTTCACTTGCGGTAACGAGAGCGGTATATTTTTTCGCGACGACTGCATAAGCCACCATCACGGCAAAGGTCAACGACAGCGTGATAAGCACGCCGTAAAAGGTTTTCGGGAAAATCACGGTCATCACGACGATGAACGCGGTCGCAATGCCGAAAGCCACCGCCCCGTATGCAATAAAGTCGACGCGGCATTTACCCTTGCTGTAAATCTGCGCGTAAAATGCGGCGTATGCGATAAGGTACAAAAGCAGCAGACACCCGACGATAATCGCAAACACGAAAATCACCATTCCCACGTACGACGTCGTAAGGAACACCGCCTCCGAAATCGTGTCGGCAATGTCGCCGCTGGCGTTTTCGACGCCGTCCGCCGCCTTAATGTTGCCGGCGAAAACGAATACGGTGATTGCAAGCGCAAGAATCAGCACAAGCACGATCGCACCAAGCACACAACAAGCAATTTTGTATTTTTTAATCATATTTCTTTCCTTTCGACGCACTTGTCGAAGAAGCTTGCGACGTCGTTCATGACTTCGTCGCGGTTAAGTTCGTTCAGAACTTCGTGGCGCGCGTCCTTGTAAAGGTGGAATTCCAGGTGTTTCACGCCGAGTTTTTCATATCTGTTTTTAAGGTCGACAATCGACTTCCCGTAGCCGCCGATCGGATCCATACTTCCGCTGAACAGTCCTATCGGGGTATCGACGTTGACTTTTTTGAAGTTTTCGGGCTTTTCCGCCGTTCTGAGACCTTTCAGCATGTAGTAGCAGAAGGAAACGCTCATCGGCACGGAAGTGTACGGATCGTCGCGCGACACCTGTCGCATTGCGGGATCGCGCGTGAGCCAAAGTTTATCGCCCTTATCTTCGGGCCCTCTGTATTTCATTTTATCGCGGAGATTGCCGAAGAAATCCAAAATTTTCATTCTCGTCTTTTTGTTGAACAGCATTATGAACTTCGCCGCGCCCATTCCGAGCCCCGTGACAAAGTCCGGCATTGTGCCGGAACCCGAAAGCGCGACGCCCGAAACGTCGGTGCCCTGTTCCAGAAACGACTGCCCCAAAAAACTGCCGTAACTGTGCCCGAAAAACAATACGGGCAACTTGTATCTGTCTTCAAGGTATTTCAGGAAGAAAACCTCGTCCTTGACGGTGTCCGAAAACATATCGCCGTCGTGATGCCCGCGGTCGGCGTCGGTTTCCGAAAAGCCGTGTCCCCTGTGGTCGTCGCCGAAAACGATGTATCCGCGCGAGTTAAGATACTCCGCAAAGTGAATGTATCTTCCCATATGCTCGCCCATTCCGTGAACGACCATAACGACGCCTTTCGGATTTTCGACTTTGTCGAAAAGATAACAATAAAGTTCGGTGCCGTCAAAACTTTTGAGTTTGAAATTCTCCATTTTCCCGTGTCCGCAAAACGCTGCCGTCCGCCGCGCGCCCGCGAATCTCCTTAAAACTTTTTATTTATTGTACCACATATTAAAAGGTTTGAAAAGGCTAAACCGAAAATATTTGAATAAACGAGTTTATTCACCGAAAAAAATTGCGAAATCGCAAAACTTACGCTATACTGAAATTGCATAACGCCGTCGTAGGACGTACAACGGCGCCGCAGGTGAAAAATGAAAGACAAAATTATCGTGATAACCGGCGCAACGCGCGGGCTCGGGCTCAGACTCAAAGAAGACCTTTCAAAGGACAACGTCGTCGTTACTTTGTCAAGAAGCGAGGTCGAAAACGGCAAGACGGCGTTTAAGGCGGACGTGTCCGACTTCGACGACGTCAAAAGAGTTTTTGACGAAATCGGGAAAATTTACGGCAAAATCGACGTCCTTATCAATAACGCCGGATACGGGCTTTCGGGCGCGACCGAAATAATGAAGAAGGAAGAAATCGAAAGGATAACAAACGTCAATTTTCTGGGCGCGATCTGGTGCACGAAGTGCGCCCTGCCTTATATGACAAAAGGCGCGAAAATCGCCGTGATAAGCAGCGCAAGCGGTCTGACGCCGATGCCTTTCAGAACTATGTATAACAGCACAAAAGCCGCTTTAACTATGTTTTCTTACAGTATGAAGTTGGAACTTTGCAATTTAGGCATTGATTGCACCGCATTTATTCTGGGCCCCGTTAACACAGGCTTTTCAAACAATCGCACCGTCGTTACGGCAGAAGACAGCAGGTATTTCAAGGACGTAAAAGAAGTCGACGACTTTGTAAAAAATCAGGACAATTCCAAAAAAACAAGCACAAAAAAAGTATCGGCTTATATAATAAAAAAACTTGGAAAAACCCACCTTCGGTATCACTATATCGTCGGATTCGGCTTCCGCCTTGCCTACGTATTTTACAAATTTTTCCCGTTCACAACTTTCCGCCTTACCAACTTTTTCATGCGAAAACGCGAAAAATAAGAAACGGCAGGATACCCTGCCGTTTTTGTTACTCACCTGTAAAAGGCGACCATATGCCCCAAAAGTACAAGTATCTTTTGGGGACCCCGAATACTATGCCTAACGCAGTGTAAAACGGCGAGAAATCGATGAAGTTACAAGAAATAAAAAACCGCAGGACGCGCGGTGTACTTGTCGTACATAAGCGGTCTGCGGTTTTTGTTTCTGCCTAAATTCGCGATTTGTCGCCGTTTTACTTGCTGACAAGACGACCGATATCGTAAAGCTTCGTATCAAACTTCTTCTTCATTTTGAGCGCTTCAACAACGTCGACATCGATAACTTCGTTGCCTTTCACGCCGAGAACCCTTGCGTTTTTGTCTTCAAGAGCAAGGTCGACGGCGCGGACTGCAAGACGGGAAGCAAGCACACGGTCAGCCATTGTGGGCGTACCGCCGCGTTGCAGGTAACTCAGAACAACCTGATTGGTCGTGCGACCGGTTGCTTCGGCGACTTTTTTGATAAGTTCGTCCTTGACTTCCTTTTTGCCTTCCGCAAGGACGATGATTGTCGATGATTTGTCGTGTTTATCGATGCCTTCTTTGGCACTTCTTGCGATTTCGTCGATGTCAACGGGTGCTTCGGGAACGATGACGTATTCCGCGCCGCCCGCGATTGCAGAATAAAGAGCGATGTCGCCGCAGTTTCTGCCCATGACTTCAAGCACCATAATACGACCGTGCGAAGCCGCCGTGTCGCGAAGTTTCATAATCGCGTCGATGACGGTGTTGCAAGCGGTGTCGAAGCCGATCGTGTAGTCGGTGTAAGCAAGGTCGTTGTCGATCGTGCCGGGGATACCGATGCAGTGTACGTCGGTGTAACGTTCGATATCGCACATACCGCGGAACGAGCCGTCGCCGCCAATGACGATAAGGTTGTTTATGCCCCTGTCGGTAAGGTTTTTGACGCCTTTTTTAAGGACTTCGGGGTCTTTGAATTCATCCGAGCGACCGGTGCGAAGCATTGTGCCGCCCTTTTGGATGATATTCGAAACGCTTTGATAGTCAAGCTCGTAAATATCGTTTTCGATAAGACCGATATAGCCGTGTCTTACGCCATAGACTTTCACGCCCTTGCCAAGCGCATAACGAACAGCCGCTCTGATTGCGGCGTTCATGCCCATGCTGTCGCCGCCACTCGTAAGAATGGCGATTTTGTCGATGTTTTTTGCCATTGTTATTTCTCCGTAAAAATGTTATTTCTTATTGCTTTTGACAGCGCCGTGTTTCGTCAGTATTTCGGCGTCGCCCCTTATTTTGATTGCAGACGTTTTTGTCGTAAACTGCGCCACGAGAACTTCGCCCGCGTCAAGCATTTCGGTGTGGTGCGAGCGCGTTTCGCCGCCCCTTGTGAGCCCGATGACCTGAACGCCTTCGGACAATGCTTTCACGACGATGTAATCTTCTGTCGCGACGTCTTCGTATTCCTTATAATCCGTCATAATAAATGTTCTCCAAACATACTACACTATGGTAAAATATACAATATGTTTTGTCAACCGCTTTATAGAAAGCTTTGCCAAAACCTTACATTCGTCAATTTTTGTTTATTCGGTAACTTCGACGTTCGCGCGCCCCAAAACGGTTTTAAGGTCGGCAAGCAATGCGTCGCCGATTTCCGCCTTTTCGGGCGTTTCGGCGGTGCCCCAGTCGAACACGAAGAAAACTCTGCTGCGCCCTTTGTTGGACGATATGATGTTTCTTGCCTCTTTGACAAGCGACATTATCTCGTTTTTCGCGCCGTGTACGGTGAGCCTCAACGTTTTCCCTTCGTAAGTCGCGACGGGTTTGACCTCGACGACTTCCTGTTTTTCAAGCGGATGCACCGCAAACACGTTGATTTTCGGCATTTCGTCGTCGCGCACGACAAGCGTGCCTTCCATTACGACGATTGCGTTTTCTTTCAGCATATCGCGGTATTGTTCAAACGAGCGGCTGTACAAAACGTATTGAATTTGTCCGTACAAGTCTTCCACAACGCCGACGCCCATGCTGTCGCCACGCTTTGTAAACTTCCTTTCGACGCTGTTTATAATGCCGCCGAGCTTTATGCGTTTCCCGTCAAAGCTTTTGTCATACGCCGCTTTCTGGTATCCCTGATCGTCGTCATCGTCGCTTGTTTCGTCCGCTTCGACGACAAGCATCGACGTGTTGAAACCGAACTTTGAAAGTTCCTGCCTGTACGAGTTTAAGGGGTGTCCCGTGACGTACATTCCAAGGACTTCCTTTTCCAGCATAAGTTTGTTGATTTCGGTATATTCGGGGATATCGGGATACTTGAACTTCACAAAGTCGTCGTCGATAAGCGCGTCGAACAAAGACATTTGTCCGCCTTCCGAGTTTTTCTTGTCGCGGGCAATGGTATCCATAATCTGTTCGTAACTTGCCATAAGCGTCGCGCGGGTTTTCCCAAAGCAATCGAACACACCGCCTTTGATCATACTTTCAATCATACGCTTGTTGATGTTTACGCCGCTTACGCGGTTTAACAGGTCTTCAAGGTCGGTAAAGTCCCCGTTTGCGTTTCTTTCGGCAATAATCGCGTCAACCGCCGCCTCGCCCACGTTCTTGATTGCCATAAGCCCGAAGCGCAGGTTTTCACCCTCGATACTGAACTTTGTTTTGGACTTATTGATGTCGGGTTGAAGGACTTTTATGTTGATTGTGTTAAGGTAATTTACGTAGTTTTTGACCTCGTCCGCGTTCGTGATACGGTTGTTCAGAACGGCGGCAAGGAAGCACAGCGGATAATATCTTTTCAGCCACGCCGTCTGATAAGTAATGACCGAATACGCCGTTGCGTGCGACTTGTTGAATGCGTACGCGGCAAACTTCGTGATTTGTTCAAAAAGTTCCGACGCGATCTCTTTCGGCATACCGCGCGCCACCGCGCCTTCGATAATAACGTTGCCTTCTTCGTCCTTTTTGCCGTTGATGAAAATGTCTTTGTTCGCCGCCATTTTCGCGGCGTCCTTTTTGCCCATTGCACGGCGAAGTTCGTCGGCTTTTCCGAACGAGTAGCCCGCAACTTCCCTTGCGATGTTCATGACCTGCTCCTGATACACGATACAGCCGTACGTAACTTTCAGGGAGTTTTCAAGCATCGGGTGCAGATAATGAATGTGTTCGGGGTGGAATTTGCAATCGATATAGTTCGGGATAAACTGCATCGGACCCGGTCGATAAAGCGCAACGCCTGCGATAATTTCTTCCAGACAGTTGGGTTGAAGTTGCATCATGAACTTTTTCATACCTTCCTGTTCAAGCTGGAAAACCGCTTTCGTTTCGCCGTCGGAGATGAGTTTATAAACGTTCGGATCGTCAAAAGACAGCTTGCCGAGATCCGGCCGTTCCCCCGTGGTTTCTTCCACAAAGTCAAGCGCGGCTTCGATATCGGTAAGGGTGTTGAGCCCCAGAAAGTCCATTTTCAGAAGCCCCATCGCCTCGACCTGTTTTTTGTCGAACTGAGTCGTGATGTATTCGCCGCTCCTTTGCAAAGGTACGAAATCCCACACGGGGCGCGGACAAATCAGAACGCCCGCCGCGTGCATACCCGTTTGTCTGGGCATATTTTCAAGGCGCAACGACATATCTATTATGGTTTTTGCGGTGACGTCTTCTTCGTAATATTTGATGAAATCGGGCGAAAGCATTTTTGCTTTTTCTTCGTCGTCCTTGTAAGGCCCGCGACCGAGAGCCTGCGACAGCGAAATATGTACGACGTCGTTTATCGCCTTTGCCCATTTGTCGGCGTCGGCGTAAGGAATGCTGTAAACGCGCGCGACGTCCTTAATAACCGCACGTGCGGACAACGTGCCGTAAGTTATAATCTGCGCGACGTGGTCTTTGCCGTACTTTTCCTGAACGTACTGGATCGTGCGCTCCCTGTTGACCGTGCAGAAGTCGATATCGAAGTCGGGCATCGACACCCTTTCCGAGTTTAAGAACCTTTCAAAGAACAGGTCGTATTTCAAGGGATCGACGTTTGTGATGCCGATTGCGTACGCGACGATACTTCCGACGCCGCTTCCGCGCCCGGGGCCGACGGGAATACCGTGAGTTTTGCTGTAATTCACGAAATCCCAGACGATAAGGTAATATCCCGCAAAGCCCATCTTGATGATGACGCCAAGCTCGTATTCCAGCCTTTCTCTGACCTCGTCCGTGACGACTTTATATCGTTTCGCAATGCCTTCTTCCGCAAGGTCGCGAAGATATGCCGCTTCCCTTTGGTTGTTTTCCTTGGGAAGATAATCGTATTTTGCGGGGGTTGCAAACTCAGGGATTTCGTAATGCCCGGCAGGCGCAGCCGTTGCCGGAATAAATTCGATTTTATTCGCGATTTCGACGGTGTTGTCAAGCGCTTCCTCGATCCACGAAAACTTGTCGTGCATTTCGTCGTACGATTTAAGGTAAAATTCCTCGGGTTCAAGCCTTATGCGGTCGGAGTCGGTCAGCTGCTTTTTCATACTGATGCACATCAGCACGTCCTGCATGTCGGCGTCGTTCTTTTCAATGTAGTGGACGTCGTTTGTCGCGACGACTTTCACCCCGATTTCCCTTGCAAGCCTTACGAGTTCGGGCAACGCTTTCTTTTCTTCCGCAATGCCGTGGTCCTGAAGTTCGATATAATAATCGTCGCCGAAGATTTCTTTGAATTCCAGCGCCGACCTTTTCGCACCTTCGTAATTGTCCTCGATAATCAGACGGGGCACTTCGCCCTGCACGCAGGCGGACAAACAAATTATTCCTTCGGAATACTGCCTTAAAACGTTCATGTCGATACGAGGACGATAATAAAAACCGTCCTTGAACGATATCGACGAAAGTTTCATAAGATTGTCGTATCCCGTTTTGTTTTTCGCAATCAGAATAAGGTGATGGCGTTTTTCGGTCGGATCGCAGTTTTTAATATCCCTGACCGTGTAAAACTCGCTGCCGATAATGGGTTTTATGCCCGCTTTTTTCATCGCCTCGATGAAGGAATAAACGCCGTACATATTGCCGTGATCGGTAATCGCGCAGGCGGTCATTCCTTTTGCTTTCAACGCTTCGGCAAGGGGGGATTTTTTCCCTTCGCCCGAGATTCTCGCCGCGCCGTCAAGCAGGCTGTATTCGGTATGCAAATGAAGATGGACGAATTCTTTACTCATTTTCGTTCTCCGCGTCGTTTGCGGCAGAAAGTTCTTCCGCAATCGAGATTATTTTTCTGAATCTGTGGTTGATGCAACTTTTGCTCACGCCGAGTTTTTCGGCAAAGAAATCAAGCGTTGCCTCGGGGTATTCTTTTCGCAGCGCGATAAGAGATCGCAACTCTTCGCTGAGCCTTTTCACGCCGAAATTCTTTTCGATATTTTCAATCGCAAGAAGCTGTTTCGTGCTGGCGATTGCCGTCTTGTCCATATTCGCGACGGAGCAGTTGCTCTTTCTGTTGACGTTGTTGTTGACAAGCCTTTCAATCATTACGTCCTGCATATAAAGCACCGTTTCGGACGCGCCGAGCAGCGCAAAGAAGTTTGAAATGACTTCGCTTTCCTTGACGTACACGATAAACTTATTGCCTCGTTCCACCGTTTTTGCGACAATATCGAAATTTAACAGCAGTTTTTTGACTGATAAAGCATACGTTTCGTCCGAAAGCGCAAATTCAAGATAATACCCGCTTCCCGACGACTCGATATCAGCGTCTTCGCCGATAAGTTTTTCGGGCACGTTTGCAGAGCCCGTCGCCACGAACAACGATTTCAGATACGTCTTTGCACAGCACTCGTTCATCACGACCTTGTTGTCGATACCTTCGACAAAGTCATAGCCGTCTTTCGTTTTTCTGATAATGCCGGCGTCGTACAACATATCGTGCGTGATTGCGGGCGGCACTTTCATAACGTACAGTTTGCCCTTTTGAAGCCCCGTGTTCACGTTCGTAACGTCAACGTCGATTTCCGCGTTGTACGTCGTTTTGACGGCGATTGCCGTCGATTTTATATATTCGTAGTCCTGCGACTCGAAAACGAGTTCGGTTTTGTTTTTCAGTATTCTTAAACTGCCGATTGCTTTTATCGCGGCGGATAGCCAAGCCGTCGCGCAACATTTGTTTTCAAATTCCGTCGTCAGTAATTCGTTTTTTGCGTATCTGTTAAAGTTCAGTTTTTCCATGTTTTTTCTTCCAGTCGACAAGCCTTGTGAACTCGGGTTTTTTGTCAAGGTTTACGACGCGGGTATTTGGCACGTCGTATTTTTTTATTATTTCTTCCGCCCTGTTAAAATTGCCGATTGCGCTTAACTTGTGGGCGTCGCTGTTCACGATAAAGTTGCAGTCGGTATCAAGCATTTCGGGCAACAGCCTTTCGACAAGCGGCAGATGTTTCATATTGATTTCGATAAGAGTGCCGCACCTTGCCGCGGTTTTGCACACTTCCTTTACGTCGACGATCGCGTGATTGCCGACGTGCGACAAGATATCGACGGGATTGTTTTCGATTGCCGCGATAAACGCGTCGGTCGCCGCCGCTTTTTTCTTTGCGGTCGTGCCGAAAACGTCGGTGATAAACCCGTTGAAAAGGACGTATGAAAAATAGTCTTTGACCGACGTGCTTCTGATGAACCGATGAAACCCCGCGACAAGAATATCCATATTCATAAGGTGCTTGTCCGTTACGTCAAGATTGCCCTTCGTGTCAACGATATCCGCCTCCACGCCAAGCAACAAATTGACGTTTTCAAGGCTTTCCCTTACCCTTTTCACGTCGATTATTTCTTTTTCAAACTTCTTTTCCGTCAGCGACAGCGTTACGTTTGCAAACCCGTGGTCGGTGATTGCAAGTTCTTTCAGCCCGATTTTCCCGGCGTAAAGCGCGGCGTCGGATATTTTCGCCCGTCCGTCGCTGTAAACCGAATGTGTGTGATAGTCGCCGTAAAATTTCATATATTTCCTATTATTTCGATTTCTCTTTCAAGACTTATGCCGAACGCGCATCTTACCTTGTCCGAAATCGCGTCCGACAGTATTTTGTAGTCGCGGCTTGTCGCTCCGCCCGAGTTTATTATAAACCCGGCGTGTTTTTCGGACACCTTCGCGCCGCCTTCCGAAAACCCTTTAAGATTCAGTGCGTCGATATAATACGCCGCGCTCACAAGGCCGTGTTTTTTGAAAGTGCTTCCGAGCGACGGACTGTCGGGTTGCGCCGCCCGCCGTATTATTCCGCACTCTTTCGCGCGCGCCGCGATAAGGTTTTTGTCTTTCCTTTTCAACCTTAGCGTTGCCGACAGAACGACGTAGCCTTTCTTTTTCACTACGCTGTCCCGATACGAAAACCACAGGTCGGATTTTCGGATTTTTTGCACGATTCCGCCGTGTAAAACGGTGATTTCGGTGACATAATCCCCGATTTCCGCACCGAACGCCCCTGCGTTCATCGTTAACGCGCCGCCGAGCGTCCCCGGGATTCCCGAAAGTTCTTCAAGCCCCGAAAGTCCGTTTCTTTCCGCCGCGCGATACAGACTTTTCATCGTTTCGCCGCAATGCCCGACAACTTCTTCGCCTCGGACTTCGACGCCCTTCACGCGTTTAAGACACATCACGTTTCCGACGCCGTCGTCGGATATCAGCGTGTTCGTGCCGTTGCCGAGAATAAAAAACTTCTCGTTCTTTTCAGTCAGATATTCAACCGCCCTTACGACTTCGTTTTCGTTTTCGGGCAGATACAGTTTTTTGATTTTTCCGCCGCTTAAAAATGACGAATATTTCTTCCCGTCGGCGTTTTCGATTACCTTGATCCCGTCCATTTTACCATTTTATGAAAACGGACGAAAAAGGTTAATCCCTGTTCATTCTTTCAATAAGTTCTTCGTTGGCGTCGTAGCCCATTTGCTTCAAGCGGAAATTCTTTGCCGCGACTTCGACGATAATCGCAAGGTTTCTGCCCATAATGACCGGGACGATAAGTTTCGGAATTTCGACGCCCAGCACGTTATAGGTTCGCATCGGCGCGTCGCTTCTTTCGTAATCATGCGATTTTTCGTATTCGACAAGTTCGATAACAAGGTCGACGTTGGTTTTTCTTAAAATGCCCGCAACGCCGTACATGTTCCTGACGTTGATAAATCCGACGCCGCGAAGCTCGATAAAGTCCTGAATCTTGTCGGGCGAGGAACCTTGTATCGTGTCCTTTATGACTTTCAGTTCGACAGCGTCGTCCGCGACGAGCATATGTCCCCTGTGAATGAGTTCGAGCGCGGTTTCGCTTTTACCGACGCCGCTGATGCCCGTAAGCAACACCCCGATGCCGTCGATGTCCAAGAGAGTTCCGTGTATTCTGGTTCTCGGCGCAAGAAAATCGTTCAGAAAATTGATGATATCGTTGACGACTTCCGACGTTATCGCGTTCGATTGCAAAACCGGCGTGTCGTACTCTTTCGCAAGGTCAAGCATATCCTTGCACGGTTCGAGCCCCCTTGAAATTATGATGCACGGGACTTCAGTTTTGAACAGTTTTTTCAGCGCTGCACGGCGGTTTTCGTCGGTCATCTGATAAAGATAGTACATTTCGGCGTTGCCGAGCACCTGCACGCGGCTTCTTGCGAAATAGTCGTCAAAGCCCGAAAGAATAAGCCCCGGGCGGTTGACGCTCACCGTTTGCAACGTGATTTGCCGCGCGGTATTCATATAAATGATTTTCAGTTTAAGAAGGTTTGCGAAATCGCGAAGAGCGATAACTTCGCCGCTTGTTTCTTCGATTCCGGTATTGACTTTGATTTTCATAATTATCTCCTAAAAGCAAAACTTCCTTATGGTTTTCGCGACGCCGTCGTCCTCGCAGTTTTCCGCGATATAATCAGCCGCGTTTTTCAGTGTGTCAACGGCGTTTCCGACCGCAACGCCCATCCCCGCGACTTCGATCATTTGCAAATCGTTAAGGTTGTCGCCGAAAGTCATCGTGTCTGAAAGGCTTATGCCGTATTTGTTTGCAAGAAACCCGACCGCTTTCCCTTTGGACGCGTGCGCGTCGACCGCTTCGACGTTGTACGGCTTGCTGCTGTTGATTAAAAGCCTGCCGCCGAATTCCTTGATCGCGGCGTTTCTGACCTGCTCCGTTATCGACGAATCCATGCTGCAATACACCTTGTTCACGGGCGCGTCCGTCGTTTTGAAAAAATCTTTGAAATCCCCGACGACGTTAAGCGGCACCCCGCAAAACCGCGCGTAATCCACGCTGTACGGATTTTCCTTTTCGACGCAAAGATTGTCCCCGACGTACACTTGCGGAAACACGTTTTGTTTTTTCATAAATTCCACGTAATCGACGGCAAGGTCTTTGTCGATATCGTTGACAAGCAGGGTTTCTTCGGTGTCGATATTTTTGATTAAAGAGCCCTGATAACTGATGATTTCGCCGTGCAGACCGAATTCCCGCGCGATTTTTACGATACTTCTGAACATTCTTCCCGTGCAAATCGCGAACCTGCCGCCGCGGGCGATATATCCCTGAATCGTGTCTTTCGTGAAATCGCTTATCACGCCGCTTTTCGGAAGCAACGTGTCGTCGTAGTCGCAAGCGATAAACTTATATTTCATAAGCGTTACCTCAAATTAAGTAAATACTATTATATATTATCCTTACGATTTCAACAACGATTTTAAGGCTTAAAAATTATTTTTGATTTTTGCCGTCGAAGAATGCGCGGATTTTTTCCGCGTCGACTCTCGAAATACCCTTGACGGACGCAAGCGTATCGACGTCCGCGGCTTTGATTCTGTCAATGGTTTTGAAATGATTGTATAAAATATCCGTTTTTTTGTCGCCGATACCTTCGATGTCTTTCAGGCTCGACACCTTTAAGCGGTTTGTGTGCAGGCGCGTGGCGTAATCCACCGCAAAACGATGCGCCTCGTCGCGGAGTCTCATCAAAAGCGCAAGCGCGGGCGAACGGCGCGACAAATAAAGCCCTTCCGACTTATCGGGAAAATATATTATTTCGTCGCTTTCGGCAAGGGAAATCATATTGACGTAAACCCCCGCTTCCCGCATTGCGTCCTGCGCGCGTGAAAGTTGACCTTTTCCGCCGTCGATGACGATAAGATCCGGGTGCGCGTTGAAACTTTCGTCCTCGGAATTTCCGATTTTCGAAAGTCGGCGAAGCAACGTCTCGTGCATGCTTTCAAAGTCGTTGTTCTGCTGGACTTTCACCTTGAAACGGCGATACGCGCTTTTTTTCGGCTCCCCGTTCTGAAAGACCGTCATGCTCGCGACGACGTCCGTCCCGCTGAAATGCGAAATGTCGAAACACTCCATACGAGCGGGCGGCGACGGAAGACGTAAAATCTCTTGCAGTTTCAACGCCGCGCCTTCGGTAAGGTTATATTTTTTCAGTTGTTTTACGACAAAGGTGTCAAGATAGTTTTTCGCGTTGTTTTCCGCCATTTCGACAAGTTGTTTTCTTATGCCGCGCTGCGGAACGATGATATTAAGTTTTTTGTCGAATTTATCGGATAACACGCTTAACAATGCGTTTTCCGACGGTAAAGTCGTGTTTACGACGATTTCGTTGGGCGCGTCCGGCATATTGTCATAGTATTGCAGGACAAATTGTTCCAGAAGATTCCTGTTAAGTTCAAGTTCGTCTTTGGCTTTGTTTTCCGCATTTTCGACAGGTTTTACTAAGCCCGAATTTATGCTTTCGACGGGATAATTGTCGCCGCCGACAAGCTTTCCGCCGCGCACCATAAGTACCGATACGGCGGTATATACGCCGTTGTCCAAAACCGAAAACACGTCCATGTTGTAGTCTTTCGGAAGTGCGGCGATTTGCTGACGGATAAGTTTATCGAGCGTGTGCAGGCGGTTTTTGAAATACAGTGCGCTTTCAAAATCTTCCCTTGCCGACGCGTCGTACATTTTCTTTTCAATGACTTTTTTTATCTCTTCGTCGTTTCCCTTTAAGAACGATATTACGTCGGAAATTACCTTGCCGTATTCTTCGCGGGTAACGTTTCCCGAACACGGCGCAAGACACCGCCCGATATGACTCATCAGACACGGTCTGTGCGACGAAGGAAGGTGCGACAAATCCTTATTGCAACTTCTCACGGGGAACGCGCTGCCGATAAGTTCCAAAATATCTTTCGTGTTCACACCGACCATATAAGGTCCGAAGTATTTGCTGCCGTCGTCGACAAGTTTCCTTACGACCTGCACCGACGGAAATTTTTCTTTGACGTTAATCTTGATGAAAGGATATTGTTTGTCGTCTTTCAACAAAATATTGTACTTCGGCGCGTACTTTTTGATAAGGTTGTTTTCCAGAACGAGCGCTTCTTCTTCGGTCGCGCACATAATGTAACGAAAATCGACGATGTTTTCGACAAGTTTCATCGTTTTTTCGGTTTTTACGGACGAATGGAAATACTGACTTACCCTGTTTTTAAGGTTGACCGCTTTCCCGACGTAAATGACCGTGCCGGAAGCGTCCGACATAATATATACGCCGGGGCTTTGCGGAAGGTCTTTCAGTTTTTGTCTGATTACGTCGTTCATAGTCGGATTTTTGAAAAATAATATTAAATGAAACCGCCGTCAACGGTAATTGCCTGCCCCGTGATAAAGGACGATTTGTCGGACAACAAAAACGACACTACGTCCGCAACGTCTTTGGGCATGCCGATTCTGCCTATCGCCGTTTCGTCGATAAGAGTCTGCATTTCGCATGCAGTAAAGTTTTCTTTTCTCATCATATCGGTGTCGATGCAGCCGGGACACACCGCGTTCACCCTGATTCCCGACAACCCGAGTTCCTTTGCCATCGCCTCGGAAAACGCAATAACGCCCGCTTTCGACGCGGAATAAACCGCCTCGCACGACGCGCCCGTTTTTCCCCATATCGACGCCACGTTAACGATAACGCCGCTTTTTCTTTTCACCATATCGGGGATTACTTCTTTCACGGTATAAATAACGCCTTTCAGGTTTGTGTCAATAACACTGTCACATTGACATAAATCCATATCTTCGAGCAGCCCCGTCACGCTTATTCCCGCATTGCACACAAGGTGCGTTATGCTTCCGAATTTGTTTCTGACCGCGCTTACCATACTTGCGACCTCGTCGTACTTCGACACGTCGGCTTTCACAAGCATTACGGACGTATATTTTTCAAGCTCGTCTTTGAGCGCGACCGCCGCGCTTTCGCTTTTGTTGAAATTTATCGCGACGTTGTAGCCTTCTTTTGCAAGCGTCCTTGCGATTTCCGCGCCGATACCTTTTGACGCGCCCGTTATCAATACCGTTTTCATAATTGTTTCCTTGATTTTTATATTTTATATTATATAATAACGTACATAATTTATCAATTATATTTTGCTTTACTTTTTTACCGCTTTATTGTACAATACGCCCATATCGCATTATTTTGAGGAAATATGAAAATACTCATCGTTTGTTCGTCAAATACCTGCCGCAGTCCTTATGCGGAATTTATATTCAAACGTCTGGTGTCGGAAAGCGACGTTCTGAAAAAGAATATCGAAAGCGTCACGTCGTCTGCGGTTTTCAATCAGTCGCGCGCGATGCACCCGAAAACTTACGCGCTCCTTCTGGAAGAAGGCTTCACAAAGGAGGAACTCGACGCGTTCAAGCCCGACTTCATTCTTAAAGACAGGAAAAAGTTTGACGAAGCCGACGTCATTATCGGCATGGGTTATCTTCAATGGTTTTTGCTTCCTTTTAAGTACAAGAAAAAATACGTCAATCTTTCAAAAGCCGCCATCGGAAAAAACATCAACATTCCCGATCCGTTTTACAGAAAGTCGATGGAATTTTACAAAAATACGATGGACGTCATCAAGACTTATCTCATCGTTTATGCCGAAAAACTTGAAAAAGAATTTTCAAAAAAAGATTAAGCGCGCCTTTTAAGCATTTTCACAATCACGATTATCAATACGGCAGCAACCGCCGAAAACGCAACCGCACTCGTAACGCCGCCCGACACCGCTCGGACGGTTTTTTCACTTGTTTTGACGTTCACTTTATATCCCGCAATCGTTTTGCCGCCGACGCTGCAAATTATCGTGTATTCGCCTTTTGTTTCGGGCGTAAAGGAAATTTCCGTGCCGATTTTCGTGTCGACGCGTCGCCCGTTTTCGTCGTAAATATCCCACACGATTACAAGTTCGGGATCGAGCATATACGCGTTGTCAAGTTTATAAACCACAGTGCTTTCGGCGCGCACGACGGAATCGCCGACAACCGAAAGTTGCGCGTCTTCAACCGTTTGAACGTAGTTGACCTTGACGGTGATTATCTCGGACGTATCGTTGATATACGCGCTGTTCGCGGCGTAAATAAAATACGTTCCGGGCTCCGTCGGGGTAAAGTCGATCCTTGCGCCGTTTACGCTGTAAATAACTTCGCCGCCCGAAAGCGTTCCGTTTTTGCCGGCTTTCACGACGTACATTTTTATGCTCTTGTACGCGACGTCGGTTTCGGGCGCAAAGCCTTCTTCGTCAAAGTATCTGAGCTTTGCAAAAGCGACGACTTTTTTCGGCAACGCAATGTTCTGGTTAAGCGCGTCAAGGCTTTCGTTTTCGGTAAAGACTTTGATTTCTTTAATATGCTTAAATTCAACAAAGGCACTTAAATTAAGTTTTTTTGCGGTATAAACACCGTTTCCGTACGATACGGAGCCTGTTGCAACGGCAGGAGTATTTGTCATCACGTCGTAAACGGTTGCCGATTTCCTGTTGAATCTTATTTCCAGCACCGCCGCCGCAAAGGATACGAAAGGCGTTGCCATGCTCGTGCCGTCTTTTGTGCAGTACGGCTCGGTTTCGCCCGACTTTGCCGCGCTTTTTATATTTTGTCCCGGTGCCGCAATATCGTACACCGCGCCGTAGTTGGATTTCGACGCGGGAATAAGACCTTCACCGTAATTCATAACGCCGATGACGTTTTCAAGGCACGCCGGGCTTCCTAAACTATATCCACTCGACGCTGAGTTATATCCTTTGTTTCCCGCCGCCGCGCAAACTATGACGCCTTCGCGCACCGCGCTTTGTATCATGACGTCAATCGCGCCGTTTTTGCCCCACGATGAAGTGTTCGACGATTTTATCATGTTTGTCAGCGACATATTTATCACAATCGTCTTGTTTTGCGTAGCAAGATCCCTGACGTAACTTATTGCGTCAACGACTGCGACGGAGTCGAAACTTCCTTTGCTGTCGCCGGCTTTCACGGGCAAAATCTTAATGTAGTCTTCAAGCCCGTATTTTTTGATTTCCTGCGCGACGATGCCCGCAACGTGCGTGCCGTGCCCGACAAGAGTGCCGTTATTGCAAGTGTCGTTGATGTAATCTCTGCCGTTTTTATGAGTGATCGCGTTATACCAAAGTCCTTCGTCGCACAATACGCCGTCGAACAACTCGTGCGAGGCGTTAATCCCCGTGTCGATCACCGCAACAAGGACGGGATTATTTTTGAAATCGGCTTTTTCCGCCGTGGAAAGCCCGTCTTTAATCTTATTTATCGCTTGAAGAGTACCGCCAAAATTATTATAATCTTCGCCGTCAAACCATTGATTTGAAACGGCGTCGGGGAGCACGGCGGCATACGCGACGTCGTTTGTGAAAAATCCGCACGAAAACGCGCCCGCAATCAGCGCAAGCAACACTATGAATATGGTAAGATTTTTCACGGCTTGTTTTTTCATATCAAATATTATAGCCCACTTTTCCTTAAAACACAATAAAAAACCGCCCCTATGGGCGGTTTAAGCGATTTTTTCGGTCAGGCGTTCAGAACTTTCCTTAAAAATTCTTTCGTCCTGTCGTTTTGCGGGTGCTCGAAAAAGTCTTTCGGGTTGTTTTCTTCGGTGATTTTTCCTTCGGACATAAACAAAATCCTTGTGCCGACTTCTTTCGCAAACCCCATTTCGTGCGTGACGATGACCATCGTCATACCTTCTTCCGCAAGCTCCTTGATAAGGTCCAGAACTTCGCCGACCATTTCGGGATCGAGCGCGGACGTCGGCTCGTCAAAAAGCATGACTTTGGGATTCATTGCAAGCGCCCTTGCGATGGCGATACGCTGCTTTTGTCCGCCCGACAAGGTCGAAGGATACGCGTCGGCTTTTTGTTCCAGCCCGATTCTTTTCAGAAGTCGCATCGCGTTTTCTTCCGCATGCGCCTTGATTTCCTTCTTCGACGAGAATTCCGGCGCGACGACCTGTTTTTCTGCGATATGGTTTTTATGCGAAACGGCGCGTTCTTTCTTTTCGATTTTCGCGGTGAGTTTCAGTTTCTTTTTCGTCAGTTCGGGATCGTACGTCGCATAGGTTTTCCCCTGCCTTTCTTCCGACTTTTTGGTTTTTTCCCATTCGGCGGAAACGTCTTTCAGCACGGCTTTCAGTTCTTCCGACTGCTTTATGAGTTGTTCCTTTTCGGCGTCGATTTTAGCATTGATTTTATCGCCGTATTTTTTATAAAACTTATTATAAATCGGCACAAAAGCATTCTTTATCTTTTGTTTTCGCATATTTGAAATGCCGATTCTGACAGGTGCAAGCGTAATATTCTTTTTTACGGTATAGTTGTTGAAAAGGTTGAACTGCTGGAATACCATACCGATATTCTGACGTTGGACGTTTATGTTGACTTTAAGGTCGGCAAGGTCGTTTCCCATAAAAAGTATTCGCCCCGCCGTCGGATCTTCAAGAACGTTCAAGCACCTTAAAAACGTCGATTTTCCGCCGCCGGACGGCCCGACGATAACCACTTTTTCGCCTTCGTAAATCTTTGTCGAAATGTCGTCCAGAACAAGAAGATCGCCAAATTTTTTGGTAAGGTTTTCGACTTCCAGCATCGCTTTCTTTTCGTCGGCTTGCGCGTGGCATTCCGCCGCGATTAAACTTTCGTTTTCGTTATTTATCACTTTTCGCAAACCTCCTTTCAATCATCTTGATAATCACCGTCAGAATTCCGACAATGACGAGATAGAACAGCGCGAGTACGAGATACGGTATCATAAATTCGTACGACGACGAGCCGATAAGTTTGAACGCCTGCGTGAGATCAAACACGGCGATAAACCCGGCGACCGACGTGTCTTTGACAAGCGCGATAAGTTCGTTGCCGAGCGCGGGCAGGCTGTTTTTGAGCGCCTGCGGCAAAACTATTCTGAGCATCGTCGACGGATAAGAAAGCCCGAGCGCGCGCCCCGCTTCCCTTTGTCCCGCGTCGACGGACAAAATACCGCTGCGCATTATTTCCGAAACGTACGCGCCCGAATTTATGCCAAACGTAACGATTGCCACGACAAGTTTGTCGATATTGACGCCCGCAAGAGGGAAAATCACGTAATACAACAGCAAAAGTTGCACGACAATCGGCGTGCCCCTGAAAAACCCGACGTATATATCGCCGATTTTCGAAATCCACTTGAAAACTTTGCTTTGCTTCCCCGCAACCTTGACAATAGCAACGAAGGTACCTATACAGATACCTATCAGAAAGCCGAATACGGCAATGTACGCTGTGTTTTTAAAACCCAGCAGTACATTTTTGTATCCTTCGTTCTCAACGAACGACCTTATAAAGATTTGCCACTTTTTTTCAAACACGGTCTTATTTATTTACGTTTTTAAGAAGAGTTTGTGCAACCGCCTTATCGACGATGATAAACGATATGTTTCCGTCAAGCATCGATTGTACCGCAAGTGCGGGAGAATCGTATCCGTTGAAATCGAGGTTCTTAAAGCCGTCGAATCCAAGCGCTTCGTTACCTTTTGCGAATTGCTGACCTGTCGTGCCTGCTTGTCCGCCGCACTTTGCCGCCGCTCCCGACAGAGAAGCGAGTTTTTGAAGCATTGCGTCCTTATCGCTGCATGCGTCGAACGTGGTGTCGTCCGCTTTGACAACGACGACTTGCGTGGTGTCGAAGTAAGGTTTCGTAAAGCTTACCATTTTTGCACGGTCTGCGCTTATGGTAAGAGCCGCCATACCGATGTCGTATTTGTCGATATTCTGAACAGACGTTACGACCGCGTCGAAGTCCATATGTTCCACGACAAGGGTTTTGCCCATTTCGTCTGCGATAAGTTGCGCGATTTCGATGTCGATACCGGCGATTTTGTTGCCGTTGTAGTACTCAAACGGAGCAAAGTCGATATTCGTTGCGACGACAAGTTCGTTTGCGCCGTCGGTCGCGCTGGTTTTAATGCTGTTGCTGCCAAACGTCGCAAGTTGGTCTTCCGTGGCGTTAAGGTACTTGTCCATAATCGCCTGGATTTCCGTGGCTTTTGCGTCAAGAATGCCGTTTACGGTGTTAAGAAGTTCCGTATCTTCCTTTTTGACGATGAAAGCGTATTGTTCGCTTGAAAGGTCGACGTCGACCATTTTGATTTTTTCCGTTGCTCCGCCGCCTTTTTTGTCGCATGCGGTGAATGCGAACGCACAGGTGATAACCGTTGCGACGGTCAGTAATGCCGCGAGTATTTTTTTCATTTTTATACCTCAAAAATTTTATTTCGTTTTCGATGATGCAATCATAGCATAACTATTCGCGCTTGGCAAGCAATTTTGCATAAATATTCACAAAAAATTAAATATTTTTGTATTTTGCCGTATATATGAATAAAATCCTGCATATTTTGCAAGATTTTATACATTTATTCGGTTTTATTGAATTTTACGAAAAGGATTTTTCAAAAACGACGTCGCCGTCAAGGGTTCTCACGACGAATCCGTCTTCGTCCAGAAGCATATAAGACGGCTTGCACCCGTTCTTCGGAAGGGACGCCGACGCCACGCATACGCACGTCGTGCCGTCGCGTTCCGTCAGTTCGTTTACGTGAAAATGCCCGTACACCAAAAGGTCGCACCCTATCGGCAACACGTCCTTATTGAAATAATGCCCGTGCGTGAAAGTCACCCTTTCCCCGCCGACGTTTACGTGCACCGCGGGCAAAAACGGAAATGTTGAAATCATTTCGTCGATTTCGGCGTCGCAGTTCCCCTTGATTGCAATGATTTTGTCCGACAAGGAATTGAAAAGTTCCGCAACCTTCATCGGGGCGTGTTCTTCGGGCAAAGGGTTTCTGGGACCGTGGTAGTACAAGTCGCCAAGGAGCACGAGTTTGTCCGCGCCCGATTTTTCAAATTCTTCCACGACCTTTTTCGCAAAGAAGTACGAGCCGTGTATATCCGTCGCGATAAAGTATTTCATATTATTCAAGCCCGTTGGGGTTCATTTTTTGCCAACGCCAGCTGTCTTCCGCCATACGATGGAGATCGAACTTGCATTCCCAGCCGAGTTCTTTTTTGGCTTTCGAGCAATCGGCGTAGCATTCCGCGATGTCGCCTGCTCGGCGGCCGTCGATCTGATACGCGATGGGGTGTCCGACGACTTTTGAAAACTCGTTAATCATTTCCAGCACGCTGTATCCGTGCCCGGTGCCGAGGTTGTAGATGACGAGCCCGGAATTCTCGTGCAGTTTTTTAAGCGCGGCGATGTGACCTTTCGCAAGGTCGACGACGTGGATATAATCCCTGACGCCCGTGCCGTCTTTCGTGGGATAATCGTTGCCGAAAACGTGGACTTTTTCAAGTTTTCCGACGGCAACCTGCGTGATATAAGGCACAAGGTTGTTGGGGATACCGTTGGGATCTTCGCCGATAAGCCCGCTTTCGTGCGCGCCGATGGGGTTGAAGTATCTTAAAAGCGCGATATTGAACGAGTTGTCGCTGTGATAAAAGTCCTTTAAAATCTGCTCGATCATAAGTTTCGTCTGTCCGTACGGATTGGTTGCGGACAGCGGAAAATCTTCAAAAATAGGCACCGACTTCGGGCAGCCGTAAACGGTCGCGGACGAAGAAAACACAAGGTTTTTCACGCCGCACTCGCGCATACAGTCGATGAGCACGAGCGTGGAATTAAGGTTGTTGTCGTAATACGCAAGCGGGATTTTCACGCTTTCGCCAACCGCTTTCAGCCCTGCGAAGTGGATTACGTCGGTGGGTTTTTCGTCCTTGAAGATTTTGAGCAATTTTGCTTTGTCGCGCACGTCCACGTTGTAAAACGCGGGACGTTTCCCCGTGATTTGTTCGATACGGTCGACAACGCCGATTTTCGAATTTGAAAGGTTATCGACAATTACGACGTCCTGATTATCGTTCAAAAGTTCGATAACGGTGTGGCTTCCGATATAACCGGTGCCGCCGGTGACCAAAACTTTGTTCATATATAACCTGCCTTTTGCGGATAATCCGCGAAATATTATTTTCGTATATAGTATATCACGAATTGAAAAAGTTGCAATAGGTAAAAAATAATCTGACAAAAAATTTACAATATAAATATATTTAATATATAAAATATACAAAAAAATAAGGCCCGTCTTCCGACGAGCCTTTTCGTTAAGCAAAAATTACTTTTTGAGTGCGATGGTTTCTTTTGCCTTGTTGACGATGTCTTCGACCGTAAGGTGGAATTTTTCGGCAAGGTATTCTTTCTTGCCGACTTCGCCAAAGGTGTTGTTGACGCCGATCATGCCGACGGGAGCCGGGCACTTGGACACGACAACTTCGGACACCGCGCTGCCGAGACCGCCCTGCAAGGTGTGGTTTTCGCACGTGACGAGCGCGCCGGTTTTCTTGACCGCGTTGACGATTGCTTCTTCGTCGATGGGTTTCCAGGTGTGGATATTCAGAACGCCCGCGTCGATGCCTTCTTCTTTCAGAATTTCGGCGGCTTTCAACGCTTTTTCAACCATAATACCGCTTGCGACAAGGGTAACGTCTTTGCCGACTTTCACGGTGATGGCTTTGCCGAGTTTGAAATCGGGAACGTCGTCGAAGATATGTTCGGGCTTTTTCCTGAACAGACGAATATAAACCGCGCCGGGATAGTCGATAATCTGAGGGATTGCGCGGGCGAGCATTGCGCCGTCGGTAGGCTCGAAGCATACCATATTGGGGATTGCGCGCATAATCGCCATATCTTCAAACGGCATGTGGGTGCCGCCGTTGGCTTCCGCCATGATACCGGGGTCGGAGCCGACGATTTTCACGTGTTGTTTTGCATACGCGACGGAGATGAAAATCGTGTCGTAGCAACGACGTGTCGCGAACGGAGCGAACGAATATGCAAACGGGATTTTGCCCATTGCGGACATACCCGCGGCGATACCGATCATATTTGCCTCGGCGATACCGACGTTTACGAACCTGTCGGGATGCGCTTCTTTGAACGCTTTCGTTGCGTGGCAGCCCATAAGGTCGGCTTCCAGAACGACGATGCGTTTATCGGTGTTTGCGATTTCAGCCAAAGTATTGGCAAGCACTTGCCTCATTTCTTTTTCGTCAGTCATTATTCATACCTCCCCGTTTCTTTTCTCCAAAGTTCCTCGGGAATCGACATGCTGTGGCAGTTTGCGACGCCTTCGGTGAAGGATGCGCCGAAACCTTTTATCGTATCGAGGATAATCATGCTGGGTTTGCCCTTTTGCGCTTTTGCGGCGTCGATTGCGTCGGAGATAGCGACAAGGTCATGCCCGTTGATTTCTTGGGTGAAGAAGTTGAAAGCCTTCCACTTGTCCGCTGCGGGTGCAAGCGAGTTGATTGTATCGGTGGGGCCGTCAAGTTGCATTTTGTTGTTGTCAAGGAACACGATGAGATTGTCAAGGCCGTGGTTGCCCGCAAACATCGACGCTTCCCAGATCTGACCTTCCTGCGATTCACCGTCGCCGATGAAGCAGTAAATCGTTGCGGGATTATCGTCCATTTTTGCAGTCAGAGCCATGCCGACCGCCGCCGACAAGCCTTGTCCCAAAGAACCCGCCGTAAAGTCGATACCGGGGGTTTTGTTCATATCGCAGTGCGAGGGAAGATTCGTCCCGTTTCTGTTCAAAGTGGATTCCCACTCGTGCGGGTAAAATCCGAGATCGCCAAGCACGGCGTACATTGCGGGGCCTGCGTGTCCTTTGGACATAATAACGCGGTCGCGGTCTTGTTTTTTGGGATTTTTAGGGTCGACGTTTGCTTTGTCGTAGTAAATGACGGTAAGCGCGTCCATGACAGACATCGTGCCGCCGATATGTCCGACACCGAAGTGTCCGATAATTTCGATTGCGTCGTCACGGAGTTTTCTGGCTTTTGCCGTCAGGAAATCGAGTTTTTGTTTTTCCATATACTCCTCCTTACCTGAGATTGATTTTATTATACATTGTAAAACCCGCCCGTGTCAAAGCGAGTTTAACAAAATGTTTTCCGTATAAACAATTGAAAATATTTGTTTATTTTTTCGTGAATTTTTTCACTGGTTTATGCGACTGGTCCTTTTTGGGCATTGCCGCCTGTTCCTGCGCCTTTCTTTCTTCGGCGCGGCGTTCCTTTTCGGCGGTGGCAGCCTCGATTTGTTTTTGTCTTTCTTCCGCTTTTTGCGCTTTTTCAAGGGCTTTTGCCTGCTGTTCTTTGCGCTTATCCGACGACTTTTTGAGTTTCAGCGACGTCTTTACGATATAATATACGGTGCTCAAAAAAGTGAACAGCAAAATAATGAGCGTGAAGTAATAACGGAAGTTATACCATTTAATATCTCCCGACGCGTATTCGTCGTACGCAAGAAGAATCGCGACGATAACGCTCACGAGTTCCACGACGGCTTCCATAATCGACGCGACTTTTTTGGTCGTTTTGATCTGATATTTCGCGTCGCCGATACTTTCTTTGACGGCTTTCTGATCCTTTATGCTTGCGATGACCTGCACGAAGAAACAAATCGCAAATACGATAATGAGCGGCAGCACCGCAAACTTGATAATGCCCGACGCTCCGCCCGCTTTTGCGCCTTCCGAAAAGCTGTTGACGGTCTTTACGATGAAAAGAACCATCGAAATAAGCGAGAAAACCGTTGAAAGCGAAAGTCCCGTCGACTTTTTGTTTTTTGCCATAATCCTACCTCGAATGTCGTTGATAAAAACATATTAACACTTTATTTTGGGTTTTGCAATATTACGATTTTCTTTTGATAAATTTTTTATTGCCTATATCCGTTTTTGTTGATATAATCGAACATATAGGGAGATTGTTATGGAAGAAACTATTTCGAAAAAACCAAACGTAATATCGCGCCTTAAAACCGAGCTGAAAAAACCTTTCACGAAAAACATGCTGATGTTTTCGCTCGGGACGATCGGACGCGATTTTTTGTACTTCTTGTTCAACAGTTTTTTGATGACGTTCATATTGTTCACAAAGACTATTGACAACAAAATGCTGACCGCGGTCGGCGCAATCATCGTCGTCGCGCGTATTTTCGACGCTCTGAACGATCCCATTATGGGCGGCATCGTCGAAAACACCCGTACGAAATGGGGCAAGTATAAGCCGTGGCAACTTCTGGGCGCAGTCCTTACGGGCGCGGTCATCATCTCGGTATTTTGCGTGAAACTTGACGGCTGGTCGTACATAGGATTTCTGGCGTTTGCCTACCTTATGTTCAGCATTACGTTCACGATGAACGATATTTCTTACTGGGGAATGTTGCCGTCACTGACGTCGGACGAACACGAACGCAACAAATTGACGTCGTGCGCGCAGCTTCTGGCGTCGGCGGGCATCGGACTTGCCAGCCTTCTTATCCCCTTGTTCACGACGGGTTCGCTTGCAAAATGGGGCGCGCCCACGGGCTATAAGGTCATCGGTATCATCAGCGCGGTGCTTATGGTATTGTTCCAACTTTTTACAATCCTCGGCGTTAAGGAAAAACCCCTGCCCCCGATTAAGCCCGACAAGTCCGACAGACTTACCCTGAAAAAGATGTTCCAAACCATCGCCAAAAACGACCAACTTTTGTGGTGCGCGCTCATAATGCTCATTTTTTCAATCGGTACGGGTGTCGTCGGTGGCGGACTTTTGACGATGTACGTTTACTTCGAGTTCGGATACGAAGGCGGATACACCCTGCTTATCGGCTTAGGCTACGGCATAATTTCCACGCTGTTTACGGCAACTTATCCGTGGCTGTCCAAAAAGTTCGGGCGCAACAAAGTCTTGTATTCCGTCGGTATCGCGACAATATTCGGCTATGCCTTAATGCTGATTTTTGCCCTTGCAATCCCCACAGGCGCGCCGAAATCTTCGGAATGGTTTGCAAAATTTATCCTTATTGCGCTTGCATATACCTTCATCGGCTACGGCGCGGGTTTCTATATGATTATGGTAATCAATATGGCAAACACCGTGGAGTATAACGAGTGGAAGTACGGTCAGCGCAACGAAAGCCTTATCTTCTCCCTGCGCCCGTTCACCGCAAAACTCAGCAGCGCGCTTACGCAGGCTCTCGTCATCGGCGTTTACGCGGTCGCAAGTGTCACGACTTACACCAACGCCATCTCCAACATCGAAAACGAGGCGTCCAAAAACCTTATCACCAACAAGGTGAAAATGGAAAAAATCACGGATATTATCAACAAAGTTTCCCTGCAAGACAGACAAATCCTTGTGTCGTGCATGTGCATTATCCCCATCGTGTTTATGATTGTCGCGCTTATCATTTACAAGAAAAAATGCACCCTGTCCGAAACGCGCCTTGCCGAAATGGTCAGGGAAACGGAAGCAAGAAAACTCGCGCTTGCCGGCGCAACCGAAAACACGGACGAGCCCGTCGCTTTTGAGGAACCCGTTGCGGAAGAATCCGCCCTTGCAAACGACGTCGTTTCTCCCCTGTCGGAAATTGCCGAAAACGTCGAAGACGCCGCCCTTAACACCCCTGACAACGAATAATCGATATTCACCAAAACAAATAAAAATATAGCCCGCCGGTTCAAACAGCGGGCTATTTTAGTTATATCGTTTGCGTTGCAAACGGTTATATTTTTTGCCAATGTCAAAAAGTTATATTTCGGCTTTCCGCCGAAGTTATATTTTGACTGTCGTCAAAGCTAAGGTGTTTTATCCGCAACTTGCCCAAAAGGCAAATATCACTGCGTAAGCAATATCACTGTCGAAGACAATATCACTTGCCGCAAGGCAAATAAAACTGCGGCGTAGCGAGATTTTCGCTACGCCGCAATACGAACGCTTTTTTAATTGGTTTTTAACCGACGTTAGTTTCTTTCAACGATGACCGTGCCGTCTTCTTTGACCTCGATCATATCGCCGTCTTTTACGTAGTCCAGAAACTCTTTGCCGAGCCTATCGACGCCGACGATAAAGTTGTTTTCCCAGACTTTCGCAAGGATAAGTCCCGACGTCGCAAGGCTGTCCGCCGTTTCCGAAAACAGCATTGCCGCGGGCTGCGCTTTCATTGCACAAATGGTCTGCAAAATCATGCCGCCCGTCGTGCTGCCGATCGTGATGGGCAAACAAAGTGCTTTCCCCGTGATAAGTTTACCGAAAAGGTCGGGGTTGTTCTGGTCGGAAACAAAGATTTTTGCGGTGCCCGCTTCCGTGTCCTTGGGCTTAATGCCCATTGCGCTTTTCTGGCAGGACGCAAGTGTATTGAAGCCCTGATGCGAAACGACTGCTTCGGCTTTGATTGCGCCCCCTGCAAAAGGTCTGCCTTTGAATACTTTCTGTGACATATTACGCCTCCTGTCCGGTGATGAGTTTCAAAATATCCTCATCTTTCATGTACTTCGCTTTGGAATAAGTACGAAGTTTATTGCTGCTCGTTACGATGGGTTTTCCACCGCAAATCGGGTTATTGGTGTACATAAGCGGGCAAATGGACGAAAGTCTTGCGCCGGTTGCGACAAGTTTTTTATAATCGTCTGTTTTTCTGAATTTTTCGGCGACTTGCGGGGCTGCCGTAAGGACGACTTGCGTCGTAACCTTGGTTTTACCGCTCTTTTTAAGACCTTCAACTATGTTATTTGTCCAGTTTACAAGTTGCGAATAAGTAAGATGCGGGCAACCGATGAACGCGACTTTCGCTTTTGCGTCCTTGTTTTTCCACATCACGGGATAGCCCTTGTAAACGCGTTCGAGTTCGGCGTCGTCGATGACGTAAGTCTTTGCGTTTTCGACGATAAGGCTTTCTCCCTGTTCTTTCGCTTCGGGCGTAAGTTTGTCGACGTGATACAAACCGACCGCACCGTTCGACGCGGTTGCCGCGCCCATATCTTTAAGGTACGCTTTCGCGTCGTCGTTAAGTTCCGTCCCGATGAATTTGTCAAGGCCTACGATGTAAGGCACGTCTTCCATAACCTTCATACCGATTGCGCTGCCGAGAATCTGCGCTTCGGGTTTTTTGGTGGTTTTGACTTCCACTCTCCACGTTGCGCGGCGTCCTTCGTCCGTCGTGAATCCATAGTTCAACGCCCTGCCGAGAATGCTCTGGAACAAATCGATCATACCGCTGTTTCTGTTGCAGCGCGCGCCGAGCACGGAGTTTGCATATACGACCGCCGACGATTCCGCCCAGCCGATAACCTCGCCCTTCTTTGGGACATTTCCGACTTCGGGAAGGTAGCAGGTGCAGGTAAACGCGTTCTTTTTCAGCCCGACTTTTTCAAGCTGCGCCTCGTAATCGGCTTGTTTCGAATACATAAATTTCGTGAAAATAAGTTTTTCCAGGAAATTGCACTTCACGTTTTCAAAATCGTAAGGACGAGGGTCAACCGTAAAACCGTTGGGCGCTTTAAGTCCAGCGGCGATAATTTCGTCCATGATTTTGTAAACCGGGTCAATCATTTTAAGACCGAAAGACGTCACAAGATGGCCGCAGCAATCGATAGGAATAAAATTCGTTGCTCCGACGGCATCGCCGAACAGCACGAGCGTTTTCAAAATTTTGGCTTTGGTTTCGCCCTCGTTTCCGTTCAGGATTGCAACTTCTTCGGGTGTGAGCTGCATTTTGTAATCCATAATTTGCCTCCGATTAGTTTTATCATTTTTATTATAACGCAAAAGAGCGAAAATTGACAAGAATATTGTTAAAAATTGTACAATGTTTATAAATATTCTTTGTTTGTTTTGGGGTTTTTGCGTTCACGCTTTCAGTATTCGATTTTGAAATACCTTATCCATTTTTTGTATTTATCCTGACAGGACAGGCACGTGTCCGTAAAATACCGCAAAAAATAACACAAGCGCAGGTATTGCTTGTGTTACGGTTTGCAAAAATTAAATTTTTTTATTTTGCGTTTTCGACGTACTTTTTGTGAAGTTCCTCGACGGCAAGTACGAATTTTGCGGTGTGGAATCCGTTTTCAAAAACGAATTTGTAAATCTCGTTATCTTCGGCAATTTCGATATTCTGTGCAAGTTTATAGGCAACCGTCGGGTGGTTTTTCAGCCCGAAAGTCCTTGAAACTTCCTGCCCGCATTTCGTGCCGACGTACGTAATTCCGTTTTTGTCAAGGACGATTTTCCCTTTTCCCGCTTCTTCAAAACGGTGCGTTTTATCGTCGGTGAGCAAAAGCGTGACGTTTTCTTCAAACGAATAATCGGGGTTTTCGACTTCCTTTTGCACTTCGTCGCGCTGGAATTTGTACCATTCGCTGACAAACTCGAAACACTTGTCGTTTTCGCCCGATGGGCTGAGAGTGCCGTTTGAATTATACTTCACGGTATTGCCGCAGGCGGTGCATCTGAACGTCCTGTATTTCGACACGTTTTTGAATTCCGCGCCGCAACGGGGGCATTTATACAAAAGTTTTTCAAGGGTTTCCGCCAGGCGCAAGCCGTAAACCTTTCTGTTCTGCTCCTTGAAAGCGACGTTGTCGTCGTACGAAAAGTTTTTCAGGATATATTCGTATATTTCTTCGTTCGACATATCGCCGATATCGTCGGTGCTTAAAAGGGGTTCCATTTTAAGCGTTACTTTCCCGGGACGTTTCTTCCCCCACTTCGGGCGGGTAACGTAACTTCCGACGGTGATCCCCTTGATAACCGGGCAGTTCAAAAACTTAATAAGTTTCCCTATCGACGGCGCGATATACCCTGTCGAGCCGTCCACCGTAATGCGCCCTTCGGGGAACAACAATACGCTGTTTCCGTTGTCAAGATTGCGTTTTATATGCTTTATGCACGAAAAATCGCTTGTAAACTGCTTTTTAGGTATTGCGCCGAAATCGGTGAACACTTTCCCCAAAAACTTCATATAAAAAACGTTGCTGGTTACGACCACGTTAACAGGGTGCGGATACACGCAGTTTGAAAAATATAAGAAGTCAACCCACGACGTGTGATTTCCAAGCACCAGAAACGGACCTTTCAGCCCTTTGATTGCGGATTTGTCGACTTTGAATCCGTACCTTATTCTTCCGACGACTTTGAAAAGTCGCGCGCAAAAGCGGTACAACGGCATGTTTATCGTCGATTGTTCCAGCATAGTCTTTTTGTTTTTTTTCGTCGATTCTTGTTTCAAAATTTCCCCTTTCAGCCAAAGTATCGTTTGTGCAGTTCCTCGATTGCAAGCACGAATTTCGTACTGAACAATCCTTCGGTAAACGCAAATCTGTAAATATTCCCGTCTTCGGACACTTCCAGATTTTCGCCCATCTTAAAGGCGATCGTGCCGCGGTTTTCGATTTTGAATTCCAGCGATTTGTTTTCGCCCGTTTTCCCGACGTACTTTATGCCGTCTTTGGACACGGAAAGAGTGCCTTCCCCGTCTTTTACGAATTTATTGAGTTTTTCGTTGTTGACGTAAAGCGCGACTTTCCCTTCGAGCCTGAAATTTTCGTCCGTGACCTGTTCTTTCAGATCCTGCCTTTCAAAGTCGTACCAGTCGCTTATATAATCAAAAGTTTTGCCTTTAATCGCGTGGAGTATTCCGTCGCGCCCGTACTCGACGGTATTTCCGCACTGCTCGCATTTCATAACGTTGCCTTTCGTGACGTTTTTGAATTCCGCGCCGCATCGGGGGCATTTATAAAGGATTTTTTCAAGTCCTTCCGCGCGCTTATTGCATCTTGAAATTTTCCTGTGTTCTTCCACAAGGTTTCTGTTGTCGTCAAAGCGCAGGCTGTTTGTGATTTTTGTGGCGATGTCCGCCGCCGACATATTTTTGATTTCTTCTTTTGTCAGAACCGGGGCGAGTTTCAGCGTGACTTTCGTGCGGCGAGGTTTCCCCCATTTCGGTCCGCCGGTGTATCCGCCGTGAGTAACGCCCGCAACGACAGTGCAGTCCAGAAACTTAATAAGTTTTCCGATCGACGGCGCGATATAGCCCGTCGTACCGTCAATCGAAACGCGACCTTCCGGGAAAAGCAAAACGTGCGTGCCCGCGTCGATATTCTTTTTGATTTGTTTGATGCACTGAAAATCCGCCGTAAATTGTTTCTTTTTAATCGTGCCGAACGACCTTATGAACGCGCCGTAGACCTTGCGATAAATCATATTTTCCGCAACGACGAAATTTATGGGCTTTGGATAAACGCCGGCTGTAAAATACAAAAAGTCAATGGGCGACGTGTGGTTGCCCACGATAAGATACGGCCCTTTTACGCCTTTCAGCGCAGATTTATCCGTCCTTACCCCGACGATGATTTTCGAAAGACCGATAAGCACGGGCATCAGCGTGCGGTAAAGAAACATATTTATCGTTTTTTTGTCGTTTTTCCTGCTTTTGTCTGCCATTTTCCTTATCCTACTTTATGTATTATAATATAGTATTTGAAAAAAATCAACGCGGATTTTTAATTTTTGTCGATTTGTTTCGGCGCATAAAAAAACGTCGTACTTTCGTACGACGCCTTTGACTTGATTTTGTTTTCCTTATACGTTAAGAAGACGGAAGATTTTGCCCTTCATAATCATCGATACAAGGTCAAACAACCAGATGAGCCATCCGCCGAAGATACGAATGATACCGGCAACGATTTTGCCTTCCGAAAACCTTGTAACGACGCCCAATACCCATGCGGTAACGGGAATGATTGCCAAAATAATGCTTACTATTCTTGAAAGACCAAAGTAGTCTTTTTTGCTTGCTGCCATACAATTCCTCCAAGTATTTTGTTGTTTATATTTTATCACCTTGCGCGGGTGTTGTCAATAACGTTTATAAATTCTTGAACACGGGTTCGGCTTGTTTTCCGTTCAGTGCAAGTTTCACCGCGTCGGGGACGATTGAAAAATCGGCGATGAGCGATTTCGTTTTTATGTCGGGCGCGTCCTGTCCCATCGGTACAAAGTATACGTTCTTCGTGTTCAGAAGATGACCGAGATTTTTTGCGTTTGCGCCCAGCGCGTCGTTGCTCGACAGCGCGATAAGCACGGGACGGCAGTTTCTGAGATGCGCCTTGACCGCAAGCGTTACGGGAGTGTCCGTTATGCCGTTTGCTAGTTTTGAAAGCGTGTTCCCCGTGCAAGGACACACGACGATAAGATCGAGTTTTTCTTTCGTACCGAGCGGCTCGGCGTTCACAAGGTCGCATATCGGATATTTCCCCGTGATCCGCACCGTTTCGGAATAAAAATCTTTCGCCTTATAAAAGCGTGTGTCGAGATTGCAGGTATTATACGAAAAAATCGGCACAAGTTCATATCCTTTGTCGACAAGAGCCTGCATTACCGCAAGCGTTTTCGAAAAGGTGCAAAAACTGCCCGTTACCGCATATCCGATTTTTGTCATAATTTCCCCTCCGTCACGATTTTTGCGATTATTTGCCCCGCCGATTCGCTTCTGTACTTCACCGGGAGCGCGGGATACACGCCGTATTTTATCGACAGTTCCGCCATCAGATTTTTGTCAAAGCCGTACGGCGGCGACGCGATATCGACGATTTCGGCGTCGGGTTTCATTTTTGTCAATCGCGCTTCGTCGATGATCCGCGCCGGCGCGGTGTTCACGATAAAGTCAAATTCTTCGATACTTTCACCGTACGGAAGCGCGTTTGCGCCCTTTTTTACGCTGTCCGCGCGCGACGTCATCACCGATACTTTCACGTTAAGCCTTAAAAGTATATCGACGATTTCCTTGCCCGACGCGCCGTTGCCGACGACAAGCACTCTTTTGTCCGAGATTTTCGTCTTCGATTTTTCCAGAAGGATAATAAGCACGCCTTCCGCAGTCAGCACGGAATTTTCTTTTTTGAATTCTTCGACGTCGCCGTATTTAATCATTTTTACGGACTTTTCGGCAAGAATCCGCCGTGCGTCTTCGTCAAAATCGAACGCGTACGCCCGCGCGCCCCACGGTATGCGCTTCGTATCGTCTTTAATTACTTTAACGTTCGGCTGAAACACGCACACGACGTCCTGCGTTTTTTCGACGGACAGAAGTTTTCTTGCCTCGTTCATTCTTTCGTCGTTTCCGAAAACCATATACATATCGACCACCCCATATTGTAGCCTATGAATACGGCTGTCGCGCGGTGAATGTGTCAAGGCGAACGCAGACGTACTATACGTACTTCAAGCGAGAATTTGACAAAAAGCGCGGAAATTGCGGCATTTTGGCAAGGTTCATTTTAATCTTGTCTGGCATACTGTAAAAGGGGGGCGGTTATGAACAAAACTTATTTTTTAGGCAGCAATACGGCATACGGATTTTTCGGCGACTTTTCGCATCTTACGCGCGGCAAGACAGTGATATTGAAAGGCGGCGCCGGGACGGGGAAATCCACGTTAATGAAAAAGGTCAACGAGATCGCGCTCGACGCCGGGTTTATGACGGAAACTTATCGTTGCAGCAGCGACGTATCGTCTTTCGACGCGGTGTTCGTTCCGTCAAAGAATTTTGCGGTAATCGACGGGACTTCCCCGCACGTTACGGAAGCGGAAATTCCGCTTGTGACGGGCTTTGTGTTCAATCTTCTCGACGCGGCGGACGAAAAGAAAATCGCCCCGTACAAAGACGATATAAAATATGCAGTATCCTGCAAAAAACAATACTTTAACGACGCGTATTGCAATCTTAACTGTGCAAACTTGATTTTTGAAAATAATAAACGGAAACTTTCCGCCGCATTTAATAAAGCCGTCGCAAGTGCCGCAAAAGATACTTTTGCCGCGCTCGAACTATCACACGGATTGCACGAAACTCGCTTTGTCGCGGCCCTTTCCGACGAAGGTTTCGTCGACTTTTTAAGCGACGATTTCAAGGATTCATATACGATCGGCGTGCGCGCGGAATATCCCGAAATTATTATGCTTTATATCACGAAACTTTTGTCGCTTTTGGCGGCGAACGACGTGGAATATACGGCTTTCCGCTCGCCTTTTTCGCCTGACTTTTTTGACGCGTTAAAGGTCGGAAACGTCGTTATCGCGGATATTGACAGACTTCATAAATGCGACGAAATAATAACTTTGGACGCGCCCGTATCCTTGACGCTTCGTACCGATCTGGACGCCGCAGAAAACCTTCATCGCACGTTTGTTGACAAGGCAATCGCAAATATCCGCCTTGCCCGCCTTACCCATATCGGCATTGAGAAAATTTATTCGCCCGCAATGGACTGGACGGACGTCAATAATAAAACCGACAAAATCTTGTGCCTGCTTTTCGATTGCTGATTTGTTAAAAAATGTAAATTCGCAACCTGTATATAATCTTCCTTTCTTGCAAATACTACAAGTACCAAATAAAAGGAGAGATTGTATGGCGAAAAACAGACAGAATGCCAAGGAAAAGGCATCTTCCAAGAAAGCCGCTACAAGCGCAAACCGCGCTACGTCAACCAAGTCCGAAAGCGACTGCTGCGGATGCGGCAAAGACAAATAATTAACTTTTTTTGGAAGACGGAAAAACCGAAGCGTTTGCCTCGGTTTTTTTGTTTATGTTTTTTATTTCCGCCCTACGATATCGTCAAGCGACGCGTCGAAATAGTCCGCAATCTTCACAAGGTTTTCAAGCCCGATTTCACGCTGACAGTTGACGTAGCGGTGCAGAGTCTGCGTGGGTATGCCGATATCTTTCGCCACCTGATTTATGCTTCTGTCGCCGATATATTCTTTCAATACTTTTGCGAATCTTTCCTTATACATAATTCGACTATATCACCGATTGGTGCCATCTTCTTGACATTTCACCGTTTGGTGATATATAATATTTATATACTTTTTGGGAGGAAATAAAATGACAAGCGAAAAAATCGCCGCAATTACGGCACAAAAAGGAGGATTTGATGTTTAATAATATTGAAAGGAAAATTAAAGGACTTGCCTTTTTCTACACTATTGTCGGAATAATCGGCTCTATTATCGGAGCAATATTCTATTGGGTTAATAGTGATATTTCGACAGGGTTTATTATTCTTATTTTTGGAATACTTGCATCCTGGACTGGTTCTTTCGTACTGTACGGGCTTGGCGAATTGATTAGTAAATCTTCAAACATAGAGGAAGGAATTAATAAACTACAAAAGGTTTGTCAAAATTCAAATCAAAACAATAAGTACAATGACATTCCTCGCATAGTAAAAACGCCCAATACCGATTATGTTGATAATTCGATTGAAGAGATTTCAATAATTAATACTCCGATTCGTTTCAAAATTGTAAATTTTCAGCCGTCATATAACGATAAATTGATTGGAAAAATTATGCAAATTGAACATGTTATCAATGCTGATATTTCGCCCGACGGTATTATTTCTTGCTATTATGACAATACCATTAAAACCCCGTCAGATATTGCAACATTAAAAGAGTTAATCAAAGCAAATTGCAAAATAGATTTATAATACTCTCATTACTATTAAAAGCACCGCGGTTGCGGTGCTTTCGTTTTATAAGGTAAGATCCATTTCTTTCAGTTTTTCGTCCAGGTTGAATTCTTCGATTTTCCCTTTTGTTACAAGGAAGTCGTGCTTACCGAGTGCGAAAATATATCTGTCCGATTTAATGCTGTCGCTGTAAACGTCCATAACTTCCGCGTCGGGCAACACTTCTCTGAACCTTCTGACCTTTTCGGCGTGGCGGCACACTTCGGAGCGCATAATTCCGTGCTTTCTGTCGTGTGTCGTGCAGATGACGTAATCGACGTTCATTCGCCGTGCGATTTCTTCAATCAGGAAGTCCGGACTTGCGCTGATAAGCACCGTCGTGCGTTTGCGGTTTTCGGGTTTGAACCAGTCGTAAACGTATTTTTCGTACTTATCCCAATACTTTTTCACGTTCTTTTCGTTGTTGATAAGGCGGATATACAAAAACGCCACCTTCTTGCACGTGCGGACGGATATGATATGCGTCAGCATCATCATGCCCCAGATAAATTGAAACGGTAGCAACAGTATGATCCACGGATTGTGCACCATACAAAAGCCCCAGTATTTCAGCGCGCTGTCAAACGGCACAACCGTCTTGTCAAAATCGTAAATGTCAACTTGCATAATTAAAGATTCTTTCCCCACTTTTTGAGTTTTCCGTCGCCGATAAGGTCAAAACCGCACCTTTCAAGGACTTTTTCGGATTTTACGTTATCTTCTCTTGTTTCGGCAAAAACTCGGTTTACGCCCAACAGAGCCGCCAATTTCAGCAATCCTTTCACGCTTTCGGTCATGTAGCCTTTGCCTTCGTACTTTTTGTTAAGACCGAACCTGATTTCCGTTTCGTCGCCCTTCGGCACACCCTTGAAGCCGATGCTCCCGATGACAACGCCTTTCAGCTCGATAAGCCACGTTGTCAGAAAGACTTTGTTATTCTCGTCTTCCCTTACTTCTTCCGCGCACCGCCCGAGTATGCTTTTCAATTCGTCGTTTATGCTTTCGCCGTCGTATTTCGCGTCGTACTCTCTTTCAAATTCCTTCACGTCGCGCGACAGCGTTTCCAGCATATCCGCGTCAAGCGGCACGATTCTGAGCCTTCCCGTTTCGATAACCATATTTAGATTTTACCATACTTTTAATTTGTTTCAAACAACTTTCGCACAAAAAAACCGTGACTCCCGCCACAGTTTTCCCGTTTCTTATTTCCTCATTTATTCTAACGTTAATATTGATTGATAGTATTTATTTTCGATTGGCATATAATCATAAAAACTCAAACCTGACTTAACTTCCTGAAAACGTCAAAATCTTTGATGGTTTTTCAAAAATACGAAAACATTAGGATTTTTACAAAGTAAAAAGCACTTACGAAATGTAAGTGCTTTTTTTTGGAATTCGGCGGCTACATACTCTCCCGGGCCGTGTCCAGCCAAGTACCATCTGCGTAGAAAGGCTTAACTTCTGTGTTCGGTATGAGAACAGGTGGACCCCTTTCGCTATCGCCACCGAAATGGTTGAATGTTTCTAATGCACATTCACAACTGCATAAACTTGAGATTGGATTTCATAGTAACCTTAAATGCGTTTTAAACTTATTTGTATAATGACTTCATCAATTTCTTGATTAAGCCCTCGACCTATTAGTATCGGTCAGCTGAACACGTTACCGTGCTTACACCTCCGACCTATCAACCTTGTAGTCTTCAAGGGGTCTTACTATCTTATGATATGGGATATCTAATCTTGAGGTGGGTTTCACGCTTAGATGCTTTCAGCGTTTATCCCATCCGCACATCGCTACCCTGCTGTGCCGCTGGCGCGACAACAGGTGCACCATAGGTGCGTCCACTCTGGTCCTCTCGTACTAGGAGCAGATCCTCTCAAATATCCTACGCCCACGATGGATAGGGACCGAACTGTCTCACGACGTTCTGAACCCAGCTCGCGTGCCACTTTAATCGGCGAACAGCCGAACCCTTGGGACCTACTACAGCCCCAGGATGTGACGAGCCGACATCGAGGTGCCAAACCTCCCCGTCGATGTGAACTCTTGGGGGAGATAAGCCTGTTATCCCCGAGGTAACTTTTATCCGTTAAGCGACGGCAATTCCATACTCTACCGCCGGATCACTAAGCCCTACTTTCGTATCTGCTCGACATGTCTGTCTCGCAGTTAAGCTCCCTTCTGCCTTTATACTCTTTGGATGATTTCCAACCATCCTGAGGGAACCTTTGGACGCCTCCGTTACATTTTAGGAGGCGACCGCCCCAGTCAAACTGCCCATCTGACACTGTTCTCTGCCCGGATTACGGCACAAAGTTAGAACCTCAATAATTTAAGGGTGGTATCCCAAGGTTGACTCCACATAAGCTGACGCCTATGCTTCAAAGTCTCCCACCTATCCTGTACATAAATCACCGAAATCCAATATCAGACTACAGTAAAGCTCTACGGGGTCTTTCCGTCCAGTCGCGGGTAATACGCATCTTCACGTATACTACAATTTCGCCGGGTCCCATGTTGAGACAGCGCCCAAATCGTTACGCCATTCGTGCGGGTCAGAACTTACCTGACAAGGAATTTCGCTACCTTAGGACCGTTATAGTTACGGCCGCCGTTCACTGGGGCTTAAGTTCCGTGCTTCGCTTGCGCTAACACATCCCCTTAACCTTCCAGCACTGGGCAGGCGTCAGCCCCTATACTTCATCTTACGATTTAGCAGAGACCTGTGTTTTTGGTAAACAGTCGCTTGGGCCATTTCACTGCGACCAACATTTCTGTTGGCACCCCTTCTCCCGAAGTTACGGGGTCATTTTGCCGAGTTCCTTAACAAGGGTTCTCCCGCTCGTCTTAGGATTCTCTCCTCGCCTACCTGTGTCGGTTTGCGGTACGGGCGCCTTCGCTTCGTAGCAGCTTTTCTCGCCAGCGTGAATTCAGCAGCTTACCGATCGTAATCGTTCCCCATCACAGCCCAGCCTTACGTTGTGCGTACTTCACTACACAACAGCCTCACTGCTTGGACGTGGTCTACCATCGCCACGCTCTGCCTATCCTTCTGTGTCACTGCATCCGGTTGCTCGGCGGTATCGGAATATTAACCGATTGTCCATCGCCTACGACTATTGTCCTCGGCTTAGGTCCCGACTTACCCTGAGAGGACGAGCCTTCCTCAGGAAACCTTAGGCTTTCGACGGCAAAGATTCTCACTTTGCTCTCGCTACTCATGCCGGCATTCTCTCTCCTGTACAGTCCACAGTCGCTTCCGCTTCTGCTTCTGCCCGTACACGTTGCTCCCCTACCCAGAAGTTTCCTTCTGCCTAGACTTCGGTGTCAAGTTTAGCCCCGGTACATTTTCGGCGCACAATCACTCGACCAGTGAGCTATTACGCACTCTTTAAATGAGTGGCTGCTTCTAAGCCAACATCCTGGTTGTTTTAGCGTCGACACATCCTTTACCACTTAACTTGTACTTTGGGACCTTAGTTGTAGGTCTGGGCTGTTTCCCTTTTGACAATGAGACTTATCTCACACTGTCTGACTCCCTCGCATCATGTATCCGTCATTCGAAGTTTGTTAGAGTTCAGTAAGCCGTGAAGCCCCCTAGCTCATACAGTGCTCTACCTTCGGTACACTAACGAGAGGCTAGCCCTAAAGCTATTTCGAGGAGAACCAGCTATCTCCAGATTCGTTTGGAATTTCTCCGCTATTCACAGCTCATCCCCGGTCTTTTCAACGAACGTGGGTTCGGTCCTCCACAGCGTCTTACCGCTGCTTCAACCTGTCCATGAATAGGTCATCTGGTTTCGGGTCTACGACATGCAACTATCGCTCATTTCAAACTCGCTTTCGCTTCGGCTCCGTGACTTAATCACTTAACCTCGCTACACATCGTAACTCGCCGGCCCGTTCTACAAAAAGTACGACATCACACTTTCAAGTAGTGCTATGTCTGCTTGTAAGCATAGGATTTCAGGTTCTCTTTCACTCCCCTCCCGGGGTTCTTTTCACCTTTCCCTCACGGTACTATACTCTATCGGTCACCAAGTCGTATTTAGCCTTAGGAGATGGTCCTCCTGTCTTCCCACCGGATTTCTCGTGTCCTGTGATACTCTGGATACCCCCGGTCTGATTTCGGTTTCGCCTACGAGGCTGTTACTCTGTTTCGCCCAGCTTTCCAACTGTGTTCAACTACAAAAATCAGTACGTTATGGGGTCCGTAACCCGTTTATATATCACTATATAAACGTTTAGGCTCTTTCCCTTTCGCTCACCACTACTCAGGAAATCGATTGTTTTCTTTCTTTTCCTCCGGGTACTTAGATGTTTCAGTTCCCCGGGTTCCCCACCATACACTATGTATTCATGTATGGTTACATATGCATTACCATATGTGAGTTTCCTCATTCGGAAATCCACGGATCAAAGTTCATTTGCAACTCCCCGTGGCTTATCGCAGCTTGTCACGTCCTTCATCGGCGCTTGGTGCCAAGGCATCCGTCCTACGCCCTTTATAGCTTAATCATATACGTTTAAACCTATTAAGGTTGTATCTTTCGATACTTTTGTTTTAATGTCCTCAGCAAAATATCTTCGTGAATTGTGTATTACTCTTCTTCTAGATATTTTTCAATCTCTCGTCAATCCAAAAAAATTAGATTGATTTTAGTTTATGCAGTTGTCAATGTACATTACTCTGTTGTGAGTGTGCAATTGAAATCGAAGTGGAAAAGGAATTATAATTGCAGGAATACAGTTATTTACGTTAGGCCTGTGTGCCTTTTTTTATAGTCCGTAGACTCATCGATCCCGAAAGATCGAAGTTGACTAAAGCAGATAAATCTGCTCCTTAAAAGGAGGTGATCCAGCCGCACCTTCCGATACGGCTACCTTGTTACGACTTCACCCCAGTTACTGATCTTACCTTAGGCGGCTGCCTCCTTGCGGTTAGCTCACCGACTTTGGGTACTATCAACTCCCATGGCGTGACGGGCAGTGTGTACAAGACCCGGGAACGCATTCACCCCGACATTCTGATTCGGGATTACTAGCAACTCCGACTTCGTGTGGGCGGGTTGCAGCCCACAGTCCGAACTGAGACTATCTTTTTGAGATTCGCTTGCCCTTACGGGTTTGCAGCTCTTTGTAATAGCCATTGTAGCACGTGTGTAGCCCAAGACGTAAGAGGCATGATGATTTGACGTCATCCCCACCTTCCTCCGTGTTATCCACGGCAGTCTAAATAGAGTTCCTAACTTAATATTGGCAACTATTTATGAGGGTTGCGCTCGTTGCGGGACTTAACCCAACATCTCACGACACGAGCTGACGAC
>ENA-UOJG01000300-UOJG01000300.1-human-gut-metagenome-genome-assembly--contig:-C47-NODE-300-length-73880-cov-15.429990_pt1 | contig 73880 bp, 83 predicted proteins | sample MGYA00242340_ERZ723887 | MGnify/ENA metagenome assembly ERZ723887 | reverse complement strand
TACTATAAAAAATTAAAACCTTAAAAATTCAAAATTAGTTTTGTCCAACACTCTACAGTATTAAAAAAGAGAAAATGGTGGGATTATTCAAAATCCACACCAGTTATTCTAAATCCACCATAATGGGATTTGTATTTTATGTTTAAACCTATTAAAAGAGGAGTGATAGATTCTATTAAGTGAGCCTTGTCAAGTCCTCCAACGTCAATAGCCCTTAAATCAGGGATTTTTTCAATGATTTCAGTAGCAATCTCCTTAGCTTTTGTATCGTCACCGCAAATTAAACAGTCACAGTCAATTGGCTCCGGTATGTTAGCTAAATGTGAATTACTGATATTACTGAATGCCACTACAACACGTGCCCCTTCTTCTTTTAATAGTTTTGCAGTTCTCTCAGCAGCTGATCCTGGTGTTACGTGTAACAATGATGAGACGTTACCACCAATAGCTGATTCTAAAGGTACAGTTGCATCTAGAACAACTTTACCCTTTACATAGTCTTTGATTCCTTTTACAGTAGCTACCTGAGCTTCTAAAGGTACAGTTAAAATTAATACATCCGCTTCTTTTGCAGCGTCTTCATTAGAAAGACCTTTAAGTTCAGTTGGATTATACTGTTTGATTTCTTTATTAGCTTCCTCTACGACAGTTTTCGCTTTTTCTTCTTTACGTGATCCTACAATTATGTCCATACCTGCAATTGCTAAACGCTTTGCAATTCCAAGACCCTGTGCACCTGTTCCACCGATTATTCCTACTATCATTTCTTTCACCTTAATGAATTATTTGAATTTTTTGTAATATTAATTTTTTTGTTTAAATTTAGAAGATATTTGCATTCTTTTTAAAATTTTATTCAAGTCTAAAATATTGTTTTAAACATCCAGATAAAAAAAATAGAAAGTTAAAATAGCTCCAAAGTTAAAGAATCGATTTTACAGTAGCATTTATAATTTCAACACTATTCTCTATAGTATAATGTGCATATATTGAAACAGCTATTATTATAGCACAAATTACAATAGTGATAGCTATTTTATATATATTTTTCATCTTAACACTTCCAGATGTTTCATAATAAATGAAGTTTCGTTAGCTGATGATGTTGAAACAGCAGTAATGATTCCAGTATTCTGGTCAATTGCAAAACTTATAAAACGAGTCTCACCAGCATGTTCTCCTACATTTGCTTCGCTTGTATATACAATAGTTCCATTAACATCTTGGGGATTAAATACATCATTATTCTTTGTTATTGCCATTTTTTGGCCTAGCACTGAATCCACATGTCCAGCATAAACATTAACTAACTGATTATCTGAAAAAAAATATTCGTATCCTTCTGGATGCATTACTCTTGTATCAGTAACATTATAATTTGAAATAAAGCTTACGTTGTATCCTTCAACTTCCCCATTCATTTTATATACTTTATTAGGTTCTGCATCTAAAGCATATACAGCCCCAATTGCTGCACATGCAATAATACAAATTACCAATATGATATTTAGTTTATTCATAAATTACACCATTCTTTATTATATAATATGTGTATTCATTTTATAAAAACATGGATAATTTATGGGAATAATATGTCAAAGGTGATAAGTATTCTATTCGATGAGTTATTTTACTTTCATCTTTCTGATAAATAGGAGCTAAAATTTAAACTAACTTGTCTATGTTAATTAAATTGAATTAATTTTAGATATTGGGATATCAATGGAAAGTATTTACCTAATTAACAATAATATAATAACATGTCACTTTATCAAATTGAAAATAATAAGCTAAAACCCATTAAAAAGGTTATTTTTAAATATGAAAAAGATTTGCAAAAATTAACAGAACAAAATTTAGAAACATTATTTAACCTAGAATTTGTCGAAACAGAGTTTAGCGTAGATAATTTAAGAATTGATACATTAGCTTATAATAAAGAAACAAATTCTTTTGTCATTATAGAATATAAAAGAGATAAAAATTATAGTGTAATTGATCAAGGATACAGTTATCTTTCAATCTTATTAAACAATAAAGCAGAATTTGTTTTAAAGTATAATGAAAACTTAAATGAAAACCTTAAAAAAACTGATGTAGACTGGTCTCAAACAATAGTAATGTTTATTGCACCTAGTTTTACACCATATCAACTTAAATCAGTTGAGTTTAATGATTTGGCCTTTGAGTTATGGGAAGTATCTAAATTCAATAATAATACAGTATTATTTGATAAAGTAAATGTTTCAGAAAATAAAGCTTCTATAAAAACACTCAATAAAAGAGATAACAAAGTTACTAAAGAAATTAAAAAATACAAGGAATCAAGCCATTTAAGGAAAAAACCTAAAAGAGTTAAAGAAATCTATGAAAAAATAAAAGAAAATATTAGTGGATATGATGATATAGAAATGATCATTTTAAAGCATTATATCGCTGTTAAAATGAATAAAAAGAATGTTTGCGAAATCGCACTTTTTAAAAATCATCTAAAGATTTGGATTGATCTTGATTTTAAAAATATAAACGACCCTCTAAATAAAGTTACTGATGTTTCTAATATTGGCCATTGGGGAACTGGAGATTGTAACATCATAATTAATGAAATTGATGAAGTTCCTTACTTTATGGAATTATTTGAACAATCCTATAATGAAAAATTATGATAATAAATCTTGAGATTTTGAACTAAAAATCATTCTTTCCTATCATATAACAATCCACCTACGTAGAATATGTAATCTGGAAGCTTGCCGTCTTTGGCATATAAAATTTCACTGCCGAAAACATCCCTAATCATGTCGTCAACGTTACCCCCTAGGGATTCTATTGAATATCTCATTTTAAATGGCATCTTACAGCGCATGCCGAACATTCTGGTACATGACATACAGAGATTGCATGTTCCAAGGTATAATCCTAGTGAACCTGGGTTTTCAGCTTCAAAACCGTAGATGACTCTCATAAGCTTAAGCTTTGTTCTCTCAAGTCTTTTAAAGAACATCTCCATTTCCTCTTCTGAGAATTCCTGGTTCAGCACTTCCTCATTGAAATTAAATTTAAATGCTATTATTTTTATTTTATTAAATGATTTCCATATTTCGTCTGGATCAAAATCAAATGGTGGACAGCTCCAGTTTTTCCCGTATTCATCGCAGTCTTCGCATAATTTGGAAAACCTTTCAATGTCTACATATTTCTCGTAGAATTCGTCCATGTCCAGATCTGCTGTAAGTTGCTCTAGCTCAAACATAGTATTATTTAATTGTTTTATTATATTAAAACTTTATTAAATTCATCTGCGGATATATTTGCCTGGTGTGAGCAAATCATCACAGAAGCTCCAGAAATCTTCAGATAGTTCCAATTTATCTAATTCAACAAATGAATAAGTGTTTAAAATTGATTCGGTAAGGTTTTTGCCTACCTTTATTTTTGAAATGTTTTCTGCTTTCAGTAAATTGTCAATAAAATCAGTAGCTTTTGGGTGTTTCCTTTCAATTCTCTCTACAAGGAAATCATCTTTTACAAAGCAGTTTTCAATGCCGTGAGCAGCTATAAACCTTTTGCATGCTTTTTTATAGAATATCTTAGGACCGATATTGATGTCTATCTTGTTCAGTCTGGAGTTGGCCATTTCAAATAGAAAAATAGCTATGTCCTTTTCGTCAGTCCAATATCCGTGACTGAATACGTTGAACTGGTTCTTATTCAGGTTTTCAGCTATTGATGTTTCTGTTTTCTTAAGCTGAGGATGCAAGGTATCTATCGGAATCTCTGGAATGCTGAATTCAATAGCTATTATGTCGCTTCCTCTCTTATTGAATGATTCTATTATTGCATCTTTTGATATGTCTTTTTTTATAGGGTAAAAATAGTCAATCTTGTTATCTGAATTTAAATAATTCCTCGATGCCTGGATAAATTCTGCCATCTTGTCAAGTCTTAAGGCAGCACCAACGTTACGGTTCTTATCAGTAGGGTCTATCACTATCAATGGATCTTTGAAAATAATTGAAGTTCCATAGCCTTCAAGGTCTATCACTTCACCGTATTTCCAGTCAGATGCATTTTTAAGGGTATTTTCAAAGGTTCCGTATTTAAGTATTAAGAGTTCACAGAGATAACCTGCAAATCCCCCTACCTTGAATTCTGAACCGTAGGTTCCAGTCATGTCCATGAATCTTTTAAGAAGAAGAACCTCATCTTTCTGATAATCCTCAAGATGTTTTTTAATGTAAATGGTGTGCAATATAGTGCGGTCTACTGCTGATTTGAGCTCACTTCCATCATGGATTCTGTAACATGGTACAAAGTCAACTTCAAAATTATTGATTTCACATGTAACATATGGATGTGATGCATAATGTTCGCTAGCTTTTCCTTGAAAATGGCTACAGCAGCTGTAACCTAAAATAAGTCCAGTTTCTTTCAGCTTCTCAGTGGAAGTTTCTAAAGGAAATGCTATAAAAATATCAATGTCTGATTTTCCTTTAAGATAAGTTCCCTTAGCAACTGATCCAACCAGGAAAATCTCTGCATCGATGTTTCTGTTTTTACATTCATAGGTAAGATAGTCTAGAATACTTCCAGACATCTTACTTATTTCTAATTGTTCTGATTCAGTGGGTTTAATCTCTTTTAGTATTGAGGAAAAATCCATTAAATCACTCGATTTTATATTCTTTGATTGGTTTGTAAACAGGTCCTCTTGCAGTTAATGTGCTTTCCATAAGAATGATCTTTTTAACGTTCATAGGGCCTATTTCATGTTTCTCGTATTTCTCAATCTCACGGCGGACTTCGTCTTTGTTTTTTTCAGATTTCATTCTTGCGAAAGTAACGTGAGATGAGTAATTTTTATCTTTTTCAATGCCAATAGAGTCAAATTCAGCATCTAAATCATTATGAAGTTGATTTATAATTTTATTGTCTTGTGTTCCAAACCAGATAGCTTTAATATGGTCTGTACTTGGGAATGCTCCACATCCTTTAATATTAATACCAAATGGTTCGTAGTTTTTAAGAACACTTTCTATTTTATCTGAAATCTTATCAAGACCTTGTAGATCAATTTCTCCAAAGAATTTTAAAGTAATGTGAAGGTTTTTCTCTTCAACATAAACGATTTTTGCATCGATTTTTTTAAATTCTTTTTCAATTTCATAGATTTTGTGTCTTAATTCATCTTCAAGTTCAATTGCTAAAAAAGCTCTAACTGACATATCTATCACCTATTTTTTTATTGTTCAATTATAGTTTCGTCAATTGCAATACCGAAGTGTCTTGCATTTGATTCAACGTAAACTTTAACTTTATCTCCTATTTTTAATTCTGATACTGAAACTGGGTTATTTTTGCTGTCAACAATTCTTATTGTTTCTGCATTTTGAAGTAGGGTTCTAATAGCATTACCTTCGTATTCAGCTTCAATAAGTATTAAAGGTCTTCTTTCGATTTTGCTTCTTCCTACATATGCAGTTCTTGTTTCCCCATCAGTATTTACAATTAAAACTTCATCTCCAGCTTTAAGTTCTGATAAATAACGGGTTTTATTTCCAGGAACCATAACATAAGCCTGTACAGGACCTGCATTAACTCTAAATGGTCTTGAAGCAACGTATTCGCTTTCAAGAGATTCACTATGTACTAAGAATAATGATTTGGAATATGATCCAACGAGCATACCTTCTCCAGGTTGCATCATATCGGTTGTATCAAGACAAACTCTATCACCAGAACCTAGCGGTTTTATATTTGTAATAGTAGCTTCTTTTAAATCATATTTAAAATTTCCTATTTTTTCAAGTAAATTTGCTATTTCTTTAATCTGGTTAAAACCATCAGCTTCAAAAATTACTCCGTCAGTACCAATTTCCAAGGTTTCAAGAGCAACCTTAGCACTTTCGCCGTCATTTACAGCAGCTAAAATCTCCACATCCTCTTTTTGAAGATCTGCAATAATATTTTCAAGTGGAATTATAGTCCAGTCAGTACCAACAAGAATAATATAATCAACATATTTACCTAATTCAACAGCTAACTGTTCATGAAGTTTGTCTGTGATGATGACATAAGCGGCTACAGTTTTTCCTTCCGCTTTTGCTTTTTTTGCATTTTCAATATCTGCAGATTCAGATAAATCTTCACTAAGGATTAAAGAGCCGTCACCTTCACTATCAATTCCAACTAAATAGATATCTGCATCATCAGAATTAGAAATGACATTGATATTGCCAAGCTTTTTGATTTTATCAACGTCACCTAAGTCTAGAACATAGTCAATACCAGATTCCAATGCAGTTGTAATCATTTCCTTTCTTTCTTCCCAAGGTTTGTCAGGAGTCATTATCCAAGCGAATTTATTTTGCAAAAAAATCACCTTAATCTAAAAATTTCAATGCTTCGTCAACTTCTAAATCATTATGAACTACTTCAGAAATAGCTCTGGTTATTTTGAATGGATCTTCAGCCTGGAAAAGATTACGTCCGAATGCAACACCTGCACCGCCAACATCTAATGAATCTTTAACCATCTGAAGCAATTCTTCATTAGTTTCGGTTTTAGGACCTCCTGCTATTACAACAGGAACTAAAGCTCCTTCAACAACTTCTTTAAAAGTATCAGGATCTCCAGTGTAATTGGTTTTTACAATATCCACACCTAATTCAGAACCTACACGTGCAGCATGTTTAACTAATTCCACATCATGCTCATTTTCAACTTTCTGACCACGCGGATACATCATAGCTAGTAAAGGAATGCCCCACTGACTGCAGGTTTCAGAGATATAACCTAATTCCTGTAACATTTCACTTTCAGTTTCAGAACCGAGGTTTACATGTACGGAAACTGCATCTGCTCCTAACTGAATCGCTTTTTCTACAGATGTGACAGTAACCTTATTATTTGGGTCTGGTGCAAGAGATGTACTAGCTGATAAATGAACAATAAGTCCAATATCCTTACCATAACCTCTATGACCTTGTTGTACAATACCTTTATGCATTAAAACAGCGTCAGCTCCACCTTGAGAGATTTTTTCAATAGTGGAATCCATATCAATTATACCTTTTAAAGGACCGCTTGATACACCGTGATCCATAGGTGCAATAACAGTTCTTCCGGTATCTCTATTCATGATTCTTTCTAAACGAATCTTTTTTCCAATCATCATTCTAAGCCTCATTTATTCTTATGAATTCTATTTCTCTTTTTTTAGATATATAAAATTAATGTTTATGAGTAATTCTGATTAAAAAGCTAGAGAATAATTTTTTTAATAGTGATAACAAGTATTTTTTTAACCATTTTTATAAAAATAAATAGAAAGCTTTATTAATTCGATATAATAAAAATGATTTATGGAAATAGGTAAGTCAGTAATTAAGTATATGAAATTACCCACTACCCAATTTCATTGCTTTGTTATATTATTGGCTTATTTCTAGATTCAATATGGTATTATTACCACCACAATATGCTGTATTGAATATATTTCCATTTATGACTATTTTTTATTAGACAAAGCTTGAGTCCATAAATCAAATTCTTTTATTTGGGGAGGTATTCCTTCACTTCCACAGGATGCTAAATAACCATTTTCTGAACTGTAATCTTCATCTGTTGTAATCGATGACCTGCAGAAATCTACAAGTCCCTTGTTTCTGATTATTGTATCTCTTGGTTTAAATGTTGATGACCATATGTAGAAAACTTTAAAAACAGTATCAGGATGATATCCTCCACCTAAATCGATAGACAGTAAATCACATTTATGAGTATTTTCAAAAACTTCTTTTATTTTCTCGTGAAGTCTTACATCACCAGGTATAAATGTTAAATTGTTGTAATTTTTTTCCAAATCTCCCATTGCAGTGACTGCTTCAGGGCTGTTGTCCATAGCTATTATTTTACAGTTTTCATGGTCCTTTAAAATCATTTCAGTAGTTTTTCCTACATGACATCCCAATTCAATAATTGTGTCATCACACTTTATTGTGTCGAATAGCTGCTTTCGGTATTCCTTGATGTTATAGCTAATTTTTATCATAATATTCCTTCATTGTTAAGTTTATATATATCCATTCCTTCAATTTTTAAATTTTTAAGTGTTTTTTTATTTTCTGCAAATGCAAAGACAGTATTTCCAAGCATTGCCATAGATGATCCAAGTATATCTTCCTGATTGTTTAAGTATTCAACAAGGTTTTCCACTTCTTTATTCATCAATTTGGTGTTTTTTGAGAAGTTGTATGATTGCTTTAAAAAGTTATTAAAAGACAACTCTTTTAGAAAGTTTTCTTTGGCTATTAGACCATTTTGACTTATTATATTCTTATAGTTCTTATCATGAATTATTGAAGATGTGTTTATCTGACTAAACGTTTTACATCCTACGTAATAATCGTATTGGTTTAAGGATGTTATTTCTCCAATTCCAGGTGCTCCAGCTTTTGTTCTTAAAACTACTCCTTGCCCGAATTCTGCTATTACATCACCTAGCCCTGATCCAAGAGCTATTTCTGCTAAGTGGGCAATCTGGCCTGATTTTTCAAGACTGTTTTCCAGATTAAGTATTTTATTTATTCCTATTGCAGTTCCAATTGCTGCTGCCGCTGATGTTCCAAATCCGGCCCCTATTGGCAGGGTTATCTTTTGAGTAATTTCAAAGGCATCATCTATATCCATAATATTCAAAACTTCTCGAACTATGGTTTCATTTCTTAAATCAGTTTTACCATTAATTTTAATAGAAGTTTCATTGTTACTTGTCTCTTTAATGGTGGTTGTGACTCCTTTACTTAAAAGAAAACCTCCACCGCATGATCCATTTTTCAATGGTTTTTCATGATTTTCTATATTGAAAAAACCGGTAATATGACCTGGAACAAAAACAGAAATACTCATTAATCTCACTTAGTTAAATTTATATCATTAATAATAATAAATCTTTATATAACTAAAATAAAAAGGGGCAAATTAACTTGAATAAACGAATTGATTTACATATGCATACATTATTTAGTGACGGTGAATTACTACCTTCAGAGCTTGCAAGAAGAGCGGTTAAACTAAATCATGAAGCAATAGCTATAACAGACCATATTGATGCTTCAAATGTAGACAACTTACCTCAAATCCAAAAAGCAGTAGATGATGTTAATGAAAACTGGGATATTGATGTTATTTTAGGAGCTGAAATTACTCACACACCAGTGAAATCAATAGACAAAATAGCTAAAAAAGCAAGAAAGCTTGGAGCAGAGTTGATTGTTGTTCATGGAGAAACATTAAACGAACCGGTTGTTGAAGGAACCAATTATGCTGCTGTAAATTCAAAGAATGTAGATATTCTTGCACATCCAGGATTATTGTCTAAAGAGGAAGCGGAAATAGCTCTTAAAAATGATGTGTATATAGAAATTACAGCTAGAAATGGGCATTCACTCTCTAATGGCCATGTAGCTAACGTCTGTCGTGAGGTGGGAAATAAAATGATTATAAATACAGATACACACTCACCAGACAACATAATAACATTCGAAAGATCAAAGATTATAGGTCTTGGTGCTGGATTAAATGAAAGTGAAGTTGAAAAAGCTATCGTTGACAACCCACGTGAACTTATAGAGAGATTATAATGAGAGCCAGTCAACTTTTAGATGATATCCGAGATAATTTAAAGGATTTTGATATTGAGTATGTGAGAAATAAGGTTACTGATGATAGATATAAAGATTCATTAACCAAAAAGCTAGCAAAACATAATTCTGAAGCATATGATGAAATTTTTGAAATAGAGCTATCTAATGATTTTACCATTTCAGATGAAGATATAAATAATCTTAAAAAGGATATTGACTATTATTTTGAAAAATATAACCCTCATGATGAGGAAAATCAGAAATTAACAAAATACATCTGTCTTTACTTAGCTTTTATTAATAAAAAACCTCTCCATCCGTTTGGAAATTCTCCAGCCGACGACGTTTATGAAAAAAACGATGAATATTATTGTAAAGGAAGATCTCGTTATATTAAAGAGAAAAATTCATTATGCAAATACTGCTGTACAAAAGTAGCTCCTTTTAACCATCTATTTTAGATATAATCGGGAATCTATCATCATAAGGTTTAACGATGAAAGGGTATTTAGAGGAATATCTTCTAATATCTTCTTTGATCTCTTCTACAAGTTTTTTAATGTCTTCAGATGGTGTTCCGCCAAGTTCCGGACATATTGTCTCAAAGGCAACTACCCTATTATTGTCTTTATCCATAACTCTTAAAGGCCATATCTTACATTCCAGAGGTTTATCCTCATCATTTAAAGTACATCCATGATTCTCATCTAAAAAAATACATGAAGCTGTTTCATCTGGATTATCACTTAGGTATTGGTATTCTAATTTCATTTTATAGTAGAAGTCATCATCAGTGCAGATTTTTTCGAAATACTTTTCTTTTGTTTTATCATTAGATATAATCCTTTCATAAGATTCTTTTGGAAAAGCTGGTAACTCCCATAAACTTTCCCTTACAAAAACACAGCAGAACTTACAGTTTTTGCATGCATCTTTTGAAAGTACTTTTGAAATCATCTTATTCACCTTTTGCAATATACTTTTCAAGTAATATGTCTGGCCTATATGTTAACTTAGCTTGTCTTAAACCTTCAATACCAAGATCCTGTTCCCTGTTGATATATTTATAATCAGACCATTGGTTTTTAACAAATTCCTGATTTATCACATTATAAATGCCATCATATTCACGATTTCCACGTTCGCAGTGAATTAAAACTGTGTCATCTGTAAGCTCCTCACCTGTAGAAACACCTGCAATCTCTCCATTTACACGTATGATACATCCTTTTATTTCTAACTTAAAAAAATTATTGAACATTTCTTCCATAGCCGTCCTTTCATTTGGATTTTCTATTTGGTTTATTGTGAAGTCTTCTACTTCTTCAATATTGTCTTTTGCAATATCCTCATATGTATAATCATAATTGTTTTTAAACTTTTTAACCCAACGACGTTTATTTCTAAGTTTAGGTCCATTTAAATTAATTAATTTATCTGATCTATAAATATAATCAAAGGAATTTCTATCTTCTCTAAATGAAAAATCCAAATTAGCTAGAGAATTCCTAAAATCGTTGAGAACAGGCTTAAAAATCAGATTGCCATCATTTTCATTTTTAAGTAATTCAATTATTTTAGACACATCACCTACACCATAAGGATTGTGGTAAAACCTTTCAGGACTATTTCCACGAATACACAAAAAGCCATCAACGATAGAGTATTCGTAATTATAATAATGTCTCCACATAAACAGGTTAGAGAAATTCTTCTCTGAATTATTATTATTCATCTGATTAAAATATTTATCAAAAATAGCTTTATCAGACAGTTCTATAGGTTTAAATCTATTCATATAAATTCTCTTAAAAAAGGTAAAAATAAAAAGAAATATTTAACTTAAAACGTTGTAAACAAGAATTAAATCTTTTCCTAGCATATAATTGTCTTTCAATTCAAGTTTAACAGCTTCAGACATTTCATCAAAGCCTTCTCCACCAAATAAGGATTTGGCATCTACTCCTCCAACAACCATTGGAGCAACAGCCACTCTTATTTCATCAATGAGGCCCTCTTTAATCATAGCAAAGTTTAAAGTAGATCCACCTTCAAGCATTAAAGTTCTAATATTTTTATCACCAAGATAAGTAAGCAATGCTTTTAAATCGACTTTATCTTTACCGCTGAAGAAGATATCGGCTCTTTTTTTAAGTTCCTGATATCTATCACTTACAATAAAATCACTTTTATAGTCATTAGCTACTGCAATAATTGTATCTGCATCTTTGTTAGTTACTTTTGCAGCAATTGGAGTTCTAGCTTTACTATCTACAATTACACGAACAGGATTGTCACTTAATTCAGCCTCAATTTTATGAGCAGTAAGTTTTGGATTATCTGCAATTACAGTTCCAATACCAACCATAATAGCATCAACCTCTTTTCTAAGTTCATGTACACGAATAATGTCTTCATGGCATGAAATTTCAGAACTTCCAGTTTTAGTAGCTATTTTACCATCTAAAGTCATAGCAGCATTTAATATTACATATGGTTTCATTTTTCATCACCTACTTAAATAATTACAATTCTACTATATAAATGTATCAGTAATTATTAAGGAATATTGAAAACCTTTTTTGCATTTTTAGTAGTTATACTATCAACAGTATCTACATCCAATTCTTTTATTTCAGCTATTTTTTGAACTGCCATAGACACATTAGCCGGTTCATTCCTTTCCTCTTTTGTCATTGCTAAATAAGGGCTGTCAGTTTCAGTTAAGATATAATCAAGGGGAATGTCTTTAATAAGGTCCTGATGTCTTGGAGAATAGCAAAGCATGGTAGAAAAACTCATATAATAGTTATCTTTTTCCATAATACGGCGAGCAGTCTTCATACTTCCACTAAAGCAGTGAAAAATACAGTAAGGAATATCCTCATAATCTTCTAAAAGATTAAAAGCTTTTTTCTCACTGTCACGAACATGCATCTGCAAAGGAACTTTATAATCGTTGGATATGTCAATGAAACTTTTAAAAATCTCTCTTTGTCTTTCTCTAAGCGCTTTATCTTTTACATAAAAATAATCAGTTCCAACTTCTCCAACTGCAACAATATTATCAATATTATTAATCAAATGTTCCTGAGCTTCTTTTAATTCCTCATCAGTACAGTCTTGTGATGTAACGGGATGAAATCCAAAAGTAGGATACAGAAAACCCTCATATTTTTTAGATAATTCTAAAACATTACTGTTCTCTTTAATATTGGTCCCAGAAACAATAACCGCATCTAATTTATCTTCTGCACGTTTCATAACTATATCTCTATCATTATCATAATCTTCAAAATTAATATGGCAATGTGTATCAATCATATTAAAACCACCTTAAAAAATAGCTATTACCTAAACACCAAATCTACGTTCTCTTTGTTGGTAAGATCTAATAGCTCTTAAGAAATCAACTTTTCTAAGTTCAGGCCATAGACTATCACAGAAATAGAGCTCTGAGTAAGAAGACTGCCATAGTAGAAATCCGCTTAAACGTTCTTCCCCACTGGTTCTTATAATAAGGTTAGGATCATCTAACCCTGCAGTGTATAAATTTTTACTTATATCCTCTTCTGTAATATCTTCAGGATTAATAGTTCCATTTTTAACATCCTCTGCTATTTTTTGAACCGAATCTACGATTTCCTGTCTTCCATCATATCCAATAGCTATGTTCAGCTGTCTTTTTGAATAATGTTCTGTTGCTTTTTCTGCCTCTTCAATAGCTTCAAGAACGTCTTGCGGCAATAAATCAAGTTTTCCTACAACTTTAACCTTTACTTCATTCTTATGAATCTTTTCATGGTTTACAAGACGTTTAAAGTTAATTAGAAAAAGGTTCATTAACCCTTCAACTTCTTTTTTTGGTCTGTTGAAGTTTTCTGTGGAAAATGCATAAACAGTTACTATTTTAATTCCTAATTCTATTGTCCAGTCTAGAACTCTTTCTAAGGTATCCACACCCATCTCATGACCTTTAATCACATCAATATTTCCCTGAATTCTGGAATATCTCCTGTTGCCGTCCATAATAATAGCTACGTGCTTAGGCATTTTGTCTTTATCTAGCTTTCTGTAGATATTCCATTCATAGAATTTATAAAGTAAATTTTCATCCATTATAATTACCTTTTTGCTAACTTATATGCTAATTCAATTGCGCGCACATATCCTTCTTTACTTTGTTCTCTGCTTGTATCGATGTATATATCAGATAATCCGAATGTTACAGCTCCGTAACTTGGCCATGAATTTATTAAAACAAGACTTCTAAATAGCACATTGCCAAATATTCCATCTGGAGCTATTATAACATTACATTTATCTTCAATAGCTTTTTCTATTAAAATATAATAATTTTTAACATTGAAAGATGTCTTTTCTTTAATTAGATTAGTGAGCTTTTCACTTTCGTCAATCGATTCACTAATTCTTTTACTTCTTCCGTAATCTCCTTTTCTACCATCTGCCAATACTGCAATTTTCGGTTTTATCTTCTGTTTTTCTAGAAAGTTACCACATTCAATAGCTATTTTAAGCTTATTTTCTATAGTATTTCCTTCATCAATACCAACTGGAGTTAATAAGAATTCATCATCTTTGTCTATTATGTATGTTGCTCTAAAGAGGAACTTATCATTAAACCTTGATTTTAGATTTTTCATAACTTTAGATGCTGGTAGTGACCCTCTTATTACCGCATCAATTTCAGGGTTTAAAATTGAATCAATCAGCTCTGCATCATCGTATATAAGTTTAAAATCTATATTCTTATCATCAAAAGTATCAATAGCATTTAAAATATTTTTATTATCTCCAATACCAATAGCTATTGTGGTCATTAGTAATGAATTTGTGTTAAATAATTAATATATCTAACTATATTTTTTTTAAAAAAAAGAATGAAAATTCTAGAATAATCCAGAATCTTCAAGTGCTTGTTCGAATTTATTAGCTGCTTTATCAAATAACTCTTTAATAAGAATTGAAATTATAAGGGTAGCTATTAAAATACCTATTAATATGTATATAGCAGGCATTACATTTGGCCAATACATTCCAAGCAATGCATTTCTAAGTAACTCAATTCCGTAAGTCATTGGTAAATATGGACTTATTGACTGTAGGAATGAATTCATTACATAAACTGGATAAATTCCATTTGTAGATGAAATCTGGAACACCAGCAATATAATAGCTATTGCTTTTCCTCCATTTCCGAATATGGAAACTAGTGAATAAATCAATGTCATAAAGACCAATGTAATCAGGTAGGTAAATAATATAAACATTCCTGGATTTTCCATCTGAATTCCAAGAATAAATGAACCGATTAAGGTTACAGTTGATTGCAATAAACCAATTAGAATAAACAATCCCATTCTACCGAAGTATAATTCTAATGGATTGTATATGGATTGGCCTAGATATCTGGTTTTAATAAGAGCAACTGAAATTATGCAACCTACCCATATTGAAAGAACTATGTAAAACGGTGATACTTCAGATCCATAATTGTCTACTGGGTCTATCTCTTGACGGTCCAAATCAACTGGTGAATAGAAATAATCTTCCACACCAGTTTCATTTACCATTGATAGTTGTGCTAATGGTTGCTGATGTGTTAGTTGTCCTAATTGTGCTAGCTGTTTAAATGCAACTGAATCAACGGTTTTTACTATTTCATTGTTAATTTCCTTTTGTATTTCATTAGCTGCATTATTACTCATTCTTGATGCAACTGGATTTGTTTTTTCGTTGATTAAATATGTTAAATTTGTTTTAGTAGGATTTTGAGAGTCTACTGAAAGAATATCCTGAGTAAAGTTTTCAGGAATTATAATTGCTGCAAAATACGATCCGTCTTCCACTCCCTGCCGTGCTTTATCCTCACTTACAAACTTCCAGTCAAAGTCATCATTATCTTTAAGCTCATCTACTACATTACTACCGAAGTTTAGGGACTTTCCATCATATGTTGCATTTACATCATTGTTGACAACAGCAAACTCCAAATTGTCTGTATTTTCATAAGGATCCCAACACGCATCTACATTTAAAAGTGCATATAATGAGGGCAGAATAATAATTGCAGCTATTGTAATAATAACTGCAGGATTTTTAATTAATGATTTTAAATCTTTTTTCATAATATGTGTAACTTTACCAATATCCATGTTATAATCACCTAATTAATTTTGTCTATACCTCTGAAGAAAATATCAAGAAAACTATCTAACTTTTCATCAATGTCAATGATTTCCTCTTCACCATAAATTCTTCCAAGAATAATTGACTGAAAAATAACACTATATACATTAAAAGCAGCTACTTTTGTATTAATTTCTCTTATTTTATTGTTTTTAATTGCATTTTCAAAGATTTCCACTAGATTTTTAAGTATTTTTTCTGAAACTATTTCGATTATCTGGTTATCCTCTTTTGAAAATACATCTTCCATAGCAACTTTTATTATTATCAGGTTACTTTTAAAGAAATTTAAGATTTCCAATCCCATTTCCTTTAATAATTCTCTAAACGTTTTATCATTATCATATCGAAAGATATTATTAATTTCTTCTAAAACATAGTCCATATAATACTGCTTAGTTATCCTTAAAAGATTATCTTTAGATTTAAACCTTCTAAATATGGTAACCTCGCTTAAACCTGCATTCTCAGCTATTTTTCGAGAAGTAGTGGGAGCTAAACCATTTTCATATAATGTCTTTAGTGTAGCTTCAATTATTCTCTTTTCAGTTTTATCATAACTGGAATTCATAATGTAAGTAAGTACTTACATACATATAAAGTTTTTGAAAAAAAATGAAGAAATTAATCTTCAATCTCATTATTGAAATCAAAAATTGCAGACTCAACAAGGTCAAGCACTGATTTTTCTAAATCCGGATAAGTATAATCTACTGGAATTGGAATGTTATCACAATAAACCACTTCAAGACCACCATCAATAGCCTCTTTAGTAGCTACATCAACAGCAGCTGCTTTAAGTTCAGTAAGCATTACATCAGCATCATCAATATGAGCTGCAATATCTTCACGTAGCAATGGTCTATTAGCTAGATTAGAAGAGACCCCTACAACCTTACAGTCATAATTTATTTCTAAGTATTCAATTAGCTTAGTCTGTACATCACTTGGTGCAGTAGTGGCAAACAAGACTTTCTTACCAGAAATATCTCCTAATGGTTTTGGTCTAAATACAGTAGCTACTAATTTAGCATCTGGATTAATCTTTTTAATATGTTCTTCAAGATATTTGATTTTTTCAGGATTTGCCATTGGCTCTTCACACATTGTCATAATAATTAAATCAGCAAAGCTAATTCTATAAGGGCCAAAATATTTAAGAATATTGTTTATAGGCTGATTTGCACCAACAAGAACAATGTTTTTATTTGTCTTAATTGGAGGAATAGCTGCGCCACTTCCTTCAAAAATAGCAAATTCCGCATCAACCTTGTTAGCAAGTTGGGCTCCTTTTTTCATGTTAGTTAAAAACACTTCACCAGCCATACCTCCACCACAACGTCTACATCCTATTGTTAAAATACGGCTCATTAAAGCATCTTCCCAATGATCACTAGCTGCATGAACACCTTTTTCAGCCTGTTCAAGTAAAAAATCAGGAGAAATTTTAATCTCATCACCATGAACAATTTCAGGTTCTTCAGGTCCCCCTCTGCCCATAGCTACTACACAAGGATTATGGCCTTTTTCGTGAAGTAATCTTGACACAAAACCAGATACTGCAGTTTTTCCAATTCTCTTACCAGTACCAAGAATCTTGAGAGAAGGTTTTTCCATTATTTCATATTGGGTAACACCTTCAAATTTAAAATCAGGACCTTCATATGTGATGCCCTGTTCTAAAACCAAACAAGCTATTTTGAATCTTTTTTCATAGTCTAAAATAGGTTCGTCACTTAAATCAAAAACGGTATCAACACCATATATTTGAATCATGTCTTTAATTAGTTTGTATGGAATTCCCTTTTCTGTACCGAATTTAACTGGAACTCCAAGAATGTTAGAATATGAATCTTCATCTTCATTTTTTAATTTTTCAGTGCCCCCAATAAAAACGGCAGCTTTCACATCATGATATTCAAGTTTATTTAGTGTGTCAATAGCTTCCTGTGTTACTGGAAGGTAATGTTCACCATCAATTAAGCAAAGCATTTTTTTAGTCAATACAATCACCACTGTAATATCATTTTATAAAGACTTATTATTTAAACTTAATTTAAAAATAGATAAATAAGGGGATATGTTTAAATCCCTTAAACAGTTTTAAGTTCTCTTTCAGATTTAGCCACTAGTTCTGCCAAAGAATTACATACATTTGGTGGAAGAGAATCGCTATCTTTATCTGAAATAATTGTAGCTATAATTTTACAGAGAATGAAAATAGCATGTTTATGCTCTGCTTTAGTTTTATGAATATGATGTGGATTAATATTTAACATGATATACTCACTACAATCATTTTTTATCTGATCATTTTCTGCTACAAATTTTAAAACATAAACCAAAAACTTATGTAATTGTATCATTTCATCTTTATACATGTTATCTAACTCATTTCCAAAACATTAAATAATCAACATACCTATTCCTTTGTTATACACAATAAAAATATTAATAATTAATATTAAATTCATTATATTTAAAAATATAGCAAATTTATAATTAATCACATAATCTTTTTATTAAATTATTGAAAATCAATGGTAATTCCTCATTAAGATAATCCAAACCTTTTTGAGTAATGCCATTTTTTGTAGCTACTTTATTTACTAAATCATCACTGTTAAACAATTTTAGGTTTAATAAGTTTGCAGTACTAAAATTAGTTTCATTAAGATAGCTGTAAACATCTTCATAATCCAGATTGGTAGAATTTGATAGCTCTCTTGCAAAAACTTCTGTTGCAAAAGCTATGAATGCAGGCATACAACTGGTCGTGATCGTGAGAGCTTCTAAATCATCATAATTATCTGTTGTAATTACATTACTAAATTTTGAGAATAGTTCTTCAATTTTTTCCTGATTTTCCTTTGATACATTTGTATTATGGTAAAAAACTGATATCCCTGTTTTTTGTTTATTTGGATTTGCTTCTGATGAAATTGATGGAATTACACAAGAAATCTCACCATCATATACATTCTCTATATCATAAAAGCTAATTCCAGCGGATGAATGAATCAAATAAGAATCTTCATCAAGAAAAGGAGCTATTTCTCCAATAACTTTAATTAAATCTGGGCTTTTAACTGAAATAAAAATAATATCAGAATCTTTAACGAGATCAATATTATTTTCATATACATTTATTCTTGAATCTAAATTCTCGAGTTTGGAAAGTGTTCTACTGGAAATATTAAGCCTGTTTTTATCAAGAAATCCAATATCTATAAGATTATCTGAGATTAGACTTCCAATATTACCATAACCAATAATTCCAAAATTCATTTATAAACCTCTAAATATGATAAAACAGTTCTTTTATTTGGATAAAATTAACTAAAGTCTGCTGATTTAAAATACCTGGCATAACCAGTGCAATTAAAATTCCAATAATACCAAAAACAATCCCAATACCCCACACAATTCTTACAGCTTTTTTTTCTTCAATTGGTTTTCTTAAAACAACCCTAATTAAAGATTTGAATCCTACTTCTGGTCTTACAAGCTTTCCATCATCATTAACGTGTGTTGGTTCAAATTGTTGTCTTTCCATAACGCCAGCACTATAAAATTTAAGAGCAGCATCAATAATATTTGGCAATAAAACAACAAAAGCGATTAATTTAACCCTACCAATAAAAGCAATACATACGATAGCCGCACCAATAATCAATGTACCAGTATCACCTGGGAATACCTTGGCAGGATGTTTATTAAAGTATAAAAATGCAATAAGAGCCCCTAACATACTCATACTAATAATTGTAACATCATATTTTCCAAGAATAATACATGAAATAGTTAACGAAGTTAAAGAGATAATACCTAAACCTGATTCAATACCGTTTAAACCAGCTAGCATATTAGTAATGTTAGCACCAATAGAAAGAGCTATTGGAATACATATTAAATAAATGATTCCTGCATTAGCTGGAGCAGCCCAGATTAAAGGAATTCCTGCTAAAAAGAGTAAAAAGAATTTTTCTTTAGATGAAAGAACTAATAAATCATCAACAATACCAATAATTCCAACAAGTAAAATGACAACTAAAACAATAATCAATTGGAATGTTAAAAGATCATGCATACCAATTCCAGCAAAAATACCTATAATAAAACCAAAAAGAATACCAAATCCGCCCATTTCAGCCACTACAGGTTTCCAGGACTTATGAATATCTTTACCAACAATCTCTGCTTTTTCAAGTTTACCAATTATTTTCGGCATAGAAAGCCGAGTGACTAAAAATGATACAATACCACATATGATAGCAATAACATATAATGGTAATTGTGGAAGAATGTTACTCATAGAAATCACTTATTTTTTATTTAAAATATAATACACTGACCTTAAAGGAATTTTTAACTCATCAGAGATATCTTTAGGTTTTTTACCCCCATCCATCATCTTATGAATTAATTCTTTTTTATCATTGTCATATTTTCTTTTACGATTATTAAATTTAAAATTTTCATCATAACTTTTAATCAAATAATACACCTTAGAAAGACTAATTCCCAATTGTTTGGAAATCTCTTTAGCAGATAAACCTGATTTAGCTAGTTTAACCACATTAGATCCTAATAAATCATATTTTGATTTTCTGCCTCTCTTATGGTTCTTTATCTGAACTTCGATATCCAAAGAACTAAGCGCATCAATATAAGTTTTAGAAATTCTATTATAGATACTTTTAGAACATGTAATCGTATGTAAACTAGGATATTTGTCCATTAGCTCCAATATTTTTGATGAACTTAGAGATTGATTAATATGAACTTCAGTAATATCCTCATTTTCCATTAAAACCACTATTTTTTAATAAGTTCTAAAAATTTCTTAGATTTTTCACTTTTAGGCTTTTTGAGTTTTTCAATAGTTTCAATTTCCTTATTGATTTTAGATTCATTAATATTGAAAATGTTCCCTAAAGTTTTAACATCAATATCTGTATTTAAATTAATTAAAGCAGGACCAATAGCGGGATTGTAAACTTTAAAATTAGAGTTGCTAAGTAAATTTTCAATATGGAACTTCTCATAAAGAATATAATCCATATTAGGAATGGAAATAATTTTCAAATCAGTTTCTTCATTTAATGCATTAATAGCTTTATTATAATTAATTTGAAATGCTTTTCTTTGTTGCCTGTCTAAATCTGTACGAATAGTAGGAAAAGGCCCATTAACAAATTGACGGTTATAATGAGAGGTTGTTAGATAATATCTAAATACATCCCACATTATTAAAACTAATGGAATATTAGTGAAAATATGTTTCTCAATATTCTCTCTTTTTTTAAAATCCCTTTTTAAAGAACTAACCAAATTACCAGAGCTATCCATATATCCTAACTCTTTTAATTCTCGCTCTATTTCTCCAGTTCTCCAAAGCTCTAATCCTTCAGTGTCATATTCCTCAATAAAAATAGGATGTGTATTGTTATATTTAAAAATAATTTCATCATATTTATTTATTCTTTTAAAATCTGTAAGTTCTTTTTTAAGTATCGAATCTTTAATACTACTTACAAGATGTTCCCCATATTTGACATAAGCTATAGCAAGAGCATTTCTTGCATTTTTATCATCAATGATAGCTGGTTTTGTTCTGTTGAATCTTAAACCTTCAATTCTAACATTCCTACCATATTTCTCTCTAATTTTTTCTTCATAATTGTCAAGAAATTCTGATCCCAATGTTAGATTTTTACGAACCCATCCTTTATTTTCATCTTTGAATCTTATAACTAATGATATAGTTTTTACAACACCACTACGCTCTTGTTTAAGGAAGTTTAATACTTTTTTAAATGCTTCTCTTCCCCAATCTGAGAACTGACTCATTAAAACCATATAATTACCGGATAAAGGTAAGAATGGCAGAATTTCTAATCTGTAGGATTTATCTTTATTAATCTTAAATGAAAACTTTTTACTGCCACAGCTACATTTTCCATCAAGATTTTTATATTCATCAATTTTATATTGCTTATAACATGAATCACATTTGATGTTAGCATACTTGTTTAAATTGCCTAGAGCTATCCTGTGTGCATCAATGGCTGATTTTACCCTTTCCAGAATATTTTTTTTGGCATTTGCCTTTATTCTAAATTGCTGATTATGGTGGCTATGTTCACCTCGTTCTTCAATAGGAATTTCTCCAATAGTTCCTGTCCCATATTTATTTAAAGACCTAAATGGAGTTTTATATCCTTGAAAATCCATAGAGTTTCTTAATTCTATTAATTGATCTAGTCTATCATCTAATTTAAAGTATAAATCTTTAAAATAGTCAAAATCGTCAATAGTGTCTAAAATTATTTCTTCTTTTGAAATTTCTGAAAGAAAACTCTCAGCACTATTTATCAGTCTAGATTCAATCAATTTACACCACCAAGGATTAGATCATTTCATTGAATTCTTTCGCCTATTTCACATTCATCTGGTGTTAACAAAGCTCCACTTTCACCAGTAGCTAATATCATACCTTCTGAAAGTGTTCCAAATAATTTAGCTGGTTTGAGATTTACCACAACAGCTACTTTTCTGTCTATTAATTCTTCAGGATCATAGAATTTAGCAAGGCCTGCTACGATTTGTCTTACTTCATCACCGATGTCTACTTGTAATTTTAATAGTTTATCTGATTTTTCTATTTTTTCCGCTTCTTTAATTTGTCCAATTTTAATTTCTACTTTGTCAAAATCATCTATTGTTATAATATCGCTCATATTTTCATCCTCTTTTTCTTCTGTAATTTTTAAAGTTTCATTTAATTTTGCAATTTGTGCATCAATTAAATCATCATCGATTTTCTTAAATAATGGTTTTGCTTTATTTATTTCATGTCCTGCTGGAAGAGGAACAATTGCTTCGTCCCATTTTTCAGGAATATCTATATTAATAATTTCAGCAATTGCATCAGCTTTAGTTGGTATATATGGTTTAAGAACTATAGCTAATGTTTTAGCCAGTTGATTTGAAAGATATAACGTATTAGCTGCTTTTTGTGGATTTTCCTTTACAGCTTTCCATGGTTCCTGGTCATTGAAGTATTTATTTCCAAGTTTACATACTCTAAATATTTCAAGTAAACCATCTCTAAACTCATAGTCTGTAATGAACTCGCCCACTTTATCTGGAAGCTCACGAATAAGTTTTTCAAATTTCATGTCTTCATCAGAAGGGTCTTTATATTCTGGAATTTTACCATCAAAGAATTTATGGGTAAATGTAAAGGTTCTATGTAAAAAGTTACCAATTACATCAGCTAGTCCATCATTATTTCTTCTTTGGAAATCTTTCCATGAGAAATCAGTATCCTTATTTAAAGGAGCGTTAATTGTTAAATAAAAACGTAAAAGGTCTGGGTCAAATTGATCTACAAAGTCTGAAATCCAAACAACCCAATTTTTACTTGTAGACATTTTCTGTCCTTCAAGTGATAAAAATTCACCAGCATATATATTGTCAGGCATTTTACATCCATATGCTGAAAGTAAAGCCGGCCAGAATATTGAATGGTGATAAATGATATCTTTACCAATGAAATGAACAACATAGTCATTCCAGTAATCTTCCCATTTAATACCAGTTTCATCTGACCATTGTGAAGCTGATGAGATGTAACCTAAAAATGCTTCACCCCAAACATAAATTACTTTACCTAATGCCTCATCTAATGGAACTGGTATGCCCCAATCCATATCACGAGTCAAAACCCAATCGTTTAATCCTTCTTTAAGCCAGTTTTTAGCATAATTACGAACATTTGGAGGGAGATTAGTATTGTTATCAATATACTTTTCAACTACATCCTGAAACTCACTTAATTTAAAGAAATACTGATAGCTGTCTTTAATAACTGGAGTGCTTCCACATGTTAAGCATTTAGGATCTTCAAGCTCAGTTGGATCTAAAACCCTACCGCATTTTTCACAGTGATCTCCACGAGCTTCAGAACCACAAACAGGACAAATACCTTCCACATACCTATCAGGTAAGAATTTATTACAATTTTCACAAAAGAGCTGAGTAATATCTTTTTTATAGATATAACCTTTATTATATAAATCTAAAAAGAAATTTTGAGCAATATCATAATGTCTTTCATCAGTAGTTCTTGTAAAATTATCTAATGAAATATTCATTGACTTAATATCATCAGCAATCATATCATGATATCTTTTAGAAACTTCAATAGGTTTTATATTTTCATTATCTGCTTTTACAGCAATTGGTGTTCCATGTTCATCACTAGCGCAAACCATTAATACATCATTACCAATCATCCTATTATATCTTGCATAAATATCAGCCGGAAGATAAGTGGAGCGTAAATGCCCTAAATGACATGGGCCATTAGCATATGGAAGTGCACATGATATAAAAATCTTTGACATATTAATTATTTCTCCATTAAAATTCAAATTCAATATTAATAAAGAATATGATTTTATAAACATTTAAAAGTATTGTTCAAAATTTATTAATAAAATAACTTACAATATTAAATTCATGGTAGCGATTTCATATATTAACCCACTTTCAGATGAAGGAAGAAACATCTTAAGAGATTATGGAGACTTAAATCAATTAAATGAGGAAAATGATGATTTAATAAACATCATAATGCACACACCTAATCAAATAATCTCAAATGATGACATTATACCGAAATCAATAAAAGAATTAGCTATTAATAGAATAAAATGGGCAATAGAGAAAAAATACAACAAGAATTTTAACCAGAGAGAATATGAATATTTTTTAAATGATGAAATTGGTGAAGAAGATGTAATAGCCTTTCATATTCTATGTCAAGCTCTAGCTATCCAATTTAACCCACTTTCAAGAGAAGTGAAAATTTTTATTGAATCAATTGGAAAAATAATCGAAGAAAAACTATCAAAAATAACTCCAACAACCAGATATCAAATGATTGATGAAATACTAAGAGACATATCTGTTGATGGGTCTATAAAGTGGACTTCTTTAAAAGATGTTATAGGAACTAAAAAACTATCATTGATTCAATTATTACTTGATAATGGAGAAATAATCCTTGAAAAAGAGGAATTTTTAGAAAAATATGGCAATAAATTTGATGGAAGACCAGCAGACAAAATATACGATATTATTGTTGGTCAAAAGATAAAAGAGTGGATTCTTTCAAGATTAATCATGCAAAACACTGAAAAATATATTAAAAGAATCAAAGAAATGTCAAAAAGAATAGAAATCCATCCCGCCATATTAGAACTTGGAGAAGAATTAAAAAAAATGATTCCTGAAGAAATAAGCAAATATAATACATTTTATGAGGGAAGTGGTGGAATTTACGGTACTGTTAAAGGTGGAAAACTCATACCCGAAGCATTTCCTCCATGTATTCAAAATACAATTGACGGTGTAAGCTCTGGAGGCCGTAATGATGCAATTGTACTCCTTTTAACATCTTTTATATCATATGCAAGATTATATCCTGGCATTTTTAGTAGAGATGAAAATGTTAAAGTCTCAGATATTGATTCTGATTTATCAATTACTGAAAATGAAATACTTCCAATCATTTATCAGGCAGCTGATAACTGTAGTCCTCCGTTATTTGATGACCAACCACAAGAAAAGCTCAATATTATATCAAAACTAGGGTTTGGTCTTCATGACGAAATTAACCTTGAAAATGAAGGAGAAACAACATGGTATACTCCAATGAGTTGTGAAAAAATAAAAATGCACTTGCCACAGCTTTGTAAAGAAGACTCTTCATGTAAAGGTATTAATAACCCATTATCCTGTTATGGACGTAAAAAATATCAAATTGACAAAAAAGAGAAAGGTTGATCATACATATTGATCAACAGTTTTAAATGTATAATGTTCTTCTTGAATTGCGTCATAATACTCATTTAAAACTCCCGCTTCCCATTTATTATAATTCCAATACTCATTTTCTTCAAATCTATCTGCTAAAATAGTTATTTTTCTTGCATCCTCATCAATGCCATGTTCTTTACAAAATTCAGATAGAATATCTGGAGTATAACCTGACGGATCATCATTGAACTCCTCATATTCTTCATATTCTTCTTCTGATAATAAATCTTTAGCACTTACTGGGTCTTCTGAAGATAAAATAGTATATAAAACTATAAAAATATCATCTTTTAATGGCAACTGGTTTGGTTCTAGTGATAAACCTAAAACTTTACCTGTCTCTAAATTTAAAATTGTATATCCAGATTGCTGACATGCAACCCAATGATTATATGCTGGTGATACAATATCTTTTGGACTTAAATCTGATAAAATAGTTTTAAGATATTCTACACCAATAACCTCTACATATTCTTCCCCATTTTTATTATTTTCTTCTCCATCCATATTGTCACCTATTGATTGTTATTAAAATTTAAATATTAATCTTAACCCTTTATAATAATTTCTATACAATTACTAAAACACAAATTATTTTTATTAAAAATTTTAATATAATAACTTAAAGAATTTATATATTGGTAATGGTTTTTATGTTCTCTAAAGCTAGTTTAAAAGAAAGAAGACAATATTATAGAGAAGAATGGTCTGAAAAGGATTTACCTTCCTTTATTACTAATGAAATAACTAAAAGGGAATTTGGTTTCGATCATATAGGGAATGGACCTAATGACAGATATAAGGTCTTCAAAGGTAAAGATTCATTGAAAAAATTCTTAAGATATAAAGCACCATTTGCAGCATATATTTCAGTAGCATTCTACAATAACCCTGCTAAAAGACAGGACTGGCAAAAAGCTGAGTATATATTCGATGTAGATGCAAAAGATATTCCAATTAGGACATGCCAATGTGATGGAGTTTGTGAAACTTGTCTTGAAGAAGCTAAAGATATAGTAAATAACCTTATAGACACATTAGAAGGAGATTTAGGTCTTAAAAACATTCACTTAATCTATTCAGGCAGAGGTTACCACATAAGAATCCTTGATGAAGAAATCATAACTGAAGACAGCAATCTTAGAGGAGAACTATTAAAGTATGTTGCAGGTGCTGAAATACCAATTACAGAATTTTCAAACTCCAATTTATCAAATAAATCATTTAACTTCGAACATTTCTCAATTCCTGTTGGATATCCTAAAGTATTTACAGACAGACTAAAATTCAACATTCAACATCTTGTTGGAAATGAGGAGATAGACGGCATCAATAAACAGCTGATGAAAGATATTATTAAACATCGCCACTTTATAAATGAGGAACAATGGGGAATGTTTAAAAATAAGATAGGACCAAGAAGATATAAGAATTTAACTAAAGCTATGGCAAGAATAAATCTTGAAACAATTGACGCAAAAGTTTCTATTGATTTAAAAAGAATATTACGGTTACCATCATCGCTTCATTCAAAAGTTAGTATGAAGTGTATGGAAGTGAAGAATAGAGAAACCTTTGATCCATTTAAAGAAGCCGTACCGAAATTTGTTTATGAAAGAAAAGAGTGTTAAGGTGAAAATATGAAACAAATATTAAAAGAAATTTTAGATGAAAGCGAATATTTTGAAAAAAATGACGAAAACATATACATTCCAAGATACTTAGGAATAATATTAAATAGTGTTGTTGTATTTGATGTTAATTGGGTTATAATAACCGATGAAGAGTTGATGTTAATGAATGAAAAAGTAAAAACACATCCTTTAGCTTCAGTTCATTTAAAGAATGTAAATTCCATTTTAATGATTACAGAAGGAGGAATAAAAGAAATTTTATAATTCTTCCAAACACTTATTTTTAATTTTATTATTAACTTCATCAATACTATTATCCGCTGGAATAACCCACCAGTCTTTTGAAACTTTTTTTGATTTATCTCTAGCTTTTTGAAGTTCGTCATAGCTTTCGAACATTTCAATATCTTCTGAACGAGAACAAATCCTTTTTAATGATTCTTCAGGAGTCACATCTAAAAAGAACATGTATTTAGAAGTTGGAAGAACGAATGCAACGATTTTATAAACCATAGTGTTAATAATATTTGGAAGATACACCACCGACATTATATATCTTGAAAAAATTAAAACATCAATATCATTATTCATATAATAATATTTAATAACAGAACGGACCGCATCCAAGCCAAAAAAAACAGTAGCTTTAATATGATTTAATTTTCCAGTTTTTAAGAGAGCTTCTTTCGATTTTCTTCCAAAGTAATTGTCCTTAGAAGGATGTGAGCGAACTACCACATTTTTACCTTGTTTATTGTACATATCAGCAAGTAAATTAACCTGGGTGTCCTTTCCACTTCCATCAAGACCATCAATTACTATGAATTTCAAAATACCACCATTAAAATATAATATAAAATAGCAGTTACAACACAAACTGAAAGATTATCTAATCCTTTAGGAGTTATAGCCTCTGTAACAGTAGCAATTAAGCTTAAACCAATAATGGTTATTAAACTAAATGTTTTTGGTACAGTAGGGTAACCAATTGCATTGTAAAATATAAAAATTGCAATTGAAGCTATGATTATAACAATAAACATTGTTAAAGAGCCTTCAATTGATTTTTGATCTCCTATTAAATTATATTTGTGCCTTCCATATTTTTGACCTATTAAGGATGCAATCCCATCACCATATACCATTGCTGCAATAGCTAATGCTACAATCCATAAATAGCTAGGGAAGATAAAAATTAATATTGACCATACACCAGCATAATAGACCAATCCTAAGTCATGACCTGCATCTGTTACGGTGCTTTTTATTTTAATTGGAGAGTATTTAGTTAATAAAAATGCAAATATTGTTATGGGAATTGTTAAAAAATAGACCATTACCAAAGGATTATGGAAAAAGGGCATTATAAAAATACAATTCCCCACCATAATATGTATAAATTTACGTGCAGCTTCTGGATGTCTTCTTAGACATTTTTCAGAGAAAATGAAAAGACAAGCAACATACACATAAACTATTAACAATAACAGTATATCCCATAAATCCATATTATCAAAATATTATTTAGAAGCCATTCCAATGGAATTATTAGCTATTGGATAAAATTCAGTGTATTTTGAATTCCTTTCAATAGGGTCTCTTCCTAAATTTTTAACCATGTCACTTAATGTTGTTATTGATGCTTCAACTCCATCTGGTGCTCCGGATGCAGCTGACAATTCATCTCCACCAAGAGTTCCTCCTAAATCATTAGCTCCAGCAGTAAGTGATACTTGTGCAAATCTGAAACCCATTTTTACCCATGATACTTGGATATTTGGAATTAAATCACGAAGCATTAATCTAGATACTGCATATAATTTTAAATCTTCAGTACCAGTTGCTCCTAAATTTTGTTGACCTTCTAAAAATATTGGTGAATATTCATGCATGAAAGTCATCGGGATAAATTCTGTAAAGCCCCTTGTTTCTTCTTGAAGGTTTCTGATAATATCAATATGCTTTACACGTTCTTCTAAGGTTTCTACATGGCCGTACATTATTGTTGCAGACCCGGGAATCCCAACTTCATGAGCCGTTCTTACAATATCTACCCATTCTTGTACAGAAACCTTTTCAGGACAAATAATTTCTCTTGATCTATCTGTGAGAATTTCTGCTGCTGTACCTGGCAATGTGTCAAGTCCAGCTACTTTAAGTCTTTCACATGCTTCAGCAATATCAATTCCAGAAACTTTAGCTGCATCATTAATCATTGTAGGTGAGAAACCATGAATTAAAGTTTTTGGAAAATTCCCTTTTAAAAGCATTAAAAGATGTTCATAGTACTCAATATCTGCATCAGGAAGTACTCCCCCCATTAAACAGAATTCATGAGCACCTTTATCAACAGCTCCTTGAGCTTTCTCCAAAATGGACTCATCATCCATAATATACGCTTCCGGATCATCTGCATCTTTACCAAAAGCGCAGAATCCGCATCTCACAGTACAAATATTAGTAAAGTTGATATTACAATTATTAATGAATGTGACATTATTTCCAACAATCTCGCTTCTTAAATAATCAGCGGTTGCTAATAAAGGATACAAATCTGCACCTTTAATATTCATCAAATAGTTACCTTCTTCAACAGAAATTGGTTCATCTAAAGACTTAGATAAAATTCTTTCTGTTTTAGAGGAAACAGGTAATTTATCAAACATAGTAAATAGTATAAAAATAATTCAATATAAACATTTCCAAAATCACACGAAAAACTAAAAAAAAATACTATCATTATCTCATTTATCATCGAATATATTCACAATAAAAAAAATATTCATATTAATTACACAATAACTCAGAACCCTAATATTTTAACCTATGAAAATTATAGCCATTTAACATTTGCAGTTGTATAAATGTAATTTTTAGAAAAAACAGGATTGAACAAAGCATTTGTTGAGTTTTCACTTCCGACGGATTTTGCAATTGATTTTCTAAGATTATAATTTATTCTGTCCCCTGCAGAATCCTGATCCTTTTTATCTTTTATAGTATCTGAAAAAACAGCAACATTAAACTGAATTTTTTCTTTCTCATATTTTGAATCAAATCCCTTATTTGTATAATTTATCCTAACTAGCTTTATAGAGTTAGGTGTCAGTAGACTTTTTTTAAAAGAATCATAATCGCGATATACATCTTCTGGAAAAACACTTGATGCATCACTTGATATTCCTTCGTTAACTCCTTCACGTGCAGCAGACATGGCAACTATTAGTTCATTTTGATGTAAAATATAACTGCTGCTACCAACTATTACCACTAATAAAACTCCAATTAGAAATATTAATTCCATTGTTAGCTGTCCTCTTTCATCCAATATTATCCCATCCTTTTGAATCAATAGATAATTTACTGTCATCATATTTCCGTATAACATAATTATTTCCACTATATAACTCAATTTCATTTACTTTCATTGAGTCTTTTACTAATATTACTGGTTGTATCTTATTTTTAGCCATTTTTCCTCCTCCATAAAAGACAATACTGTTTTTAGCTACTTTTATTTTGTACTGATTACCTGAAATCTTAGCTGGTAATTTTATTTCTTTACTGTAACCTTCACCATTTGAGGATACCTGATTAATATTATCTGAAACAGCATCCAACAGAATACGACTACTCAAATGATTTTCAATATTCTGCTGTGAGCTAATGGAATTGAATGATAAAGACAATATAAATATAGCTATCAAAATTAATAAAAAGATAGAAAAAAGATATTGAATTGAAATGAATCCTTTATTGTTCATATCTATTGAATTAGAGTGAAAATTAAAATACTTTGTTTAAATTACAATAGGAAATTTAGTTAATTAAGCTTAAATTCATTAGTTCAAAAGTGATATATAATAAAAATATCAAATAGAATACCATGAAAGGTAAAGTAATTTTTATTGGTGCAGGTCCTGGAGATCCAGATCTTATTACTGTTAAAGGTCGAAATGCTATTGAAAAAGCAGATATTATTATTTATGCTGGTTCTCTTGTAAATAAAGATGTTTTAGATGTTAGAAAAGAGGATTCTGTTGTTTACAATAGTGCTGTTCTTAATTTAGATGAAATTATTGAAATCATAAAAGAAGGAATTAATGAGGGCAAAGTCATTGCAAGAGTTCATACTGGTGACCCTTCAATTTATGGAGCTATTGGAGAGCAAATCCGTGAATTGCAAAATAACGATATCGAATATGAAATTATTCCCGGCGTAAGTTCTGTATTTGGAACTGCATCTGTTCTTGAAAGGGAATTGACACTGCCTGAAATATCACAGACAGTTATAATTACCAGACCGGAAGGAAGAACACCTAAACCCAAAGAAGAAAGTATAGCTAGTCTTTCTCGTCATGAAGCAACAATGTGTATTTTTTTAGGCGTAGGTATGATTGAGAAAGTTGTTGATGAATTACTTGTTGGTTATAATGAAAATACACCAATAGCTGTTGTGAAAAAAGCCACTTGGGATGACCAGGAAATAATTGAAGGAACACTTAACGATATTGTAGAAAAAGTAAAAAGTGCAAATATAACAAAGACTGCAATGATAATTGTTGGAGATGTATTGAATCCTGGAGATTTTACACCATCCAAGCTATATGATGTTAACTTCAAACATGAATATAGATAAAAAAAATTATGAAAATTCTTTTTCAGCTTTTGTAATTAGTTTTAATTTTTCAAAAGCAACATCTGGTGAAGTTTTTCTAAGACCACAATCAGGATCCAAAATAAGATTATCTTTTCCAATAATAGATATAGCTTCACCAACAAGGTTTTTAACATCCTCAAATGAATCCACTTCATTGACAGAGGAATCAATACAACCGAAACCTAATTTTTTATTTTTTAGTAAATTAACACTTTCTTTCAAAACATCCAGATTAACATCATTACCTGCAAATTCGCAGTCAAGAATATCAATGTTGAATCTGGTTAAATCTTTAAAAACATTATCTAATGTTCCGCAGACATGCATAGAAACTGGAACATCAACACTTTCAGAAATAATATCAATAGCTTCTTTTGCATTATCTAAATCAACTAATCCTGTTGATAAGAATGGTTCATCAATTTGAATGTATTTTGGATTGACCTTTTTTTCAATAGCCATTGCTTCATATTTTAAGCTATCTGCCAAATCTAGAACTGCATCATTCTTGTTTCTGTAAAAATGACTGATTCTTGAAGAATAAACAATTGTTGACGGACCTGTAATAATGCCTTTTATTCCTTTTTTATCCGGAATGTCTCCATCATAATATTTGTTAATTAGAGATTTGGCATACCTCAAATCAGAAGTAGTAATTTCCTTAGATGGTCTTCTTATTTTACCGTTAATAACTGTTTGAGTTCCTTCTAATTTCATTCCAGGAATATATCTAGTAAAAGCAGTGACCATGTCTCCTCTAACCTGTCCGTCTGAGACAACATCTATTCCTGCATCTAATTGTTTGTAAACAGCATTTTTAATAGCTATCTTGTAAGGATCATATAAATTAAAAACATTAAGAAGTTTATCCTTAAAAGAAGTAGGCTCTTCCATTTCTATAGGAAAACTTCCGACAACAGTGGAAAACATAATAAATCAAGCGAGCTTTTTAATTTTTTCAATTTCTTCTTCATCAATTGGTAACTCTACAACAGAAGTACCATGACAAGGTTTAGTGTATGGAATTAATACTTTGTGTTCATCATTTTTAATTCCAATTGGTATAGGTGGTACGCCTATAATTCTAACACCTAAAATCTCTTCACCAGGTTTGACGTTAATTACTTCATCTGCTTTAAAGCGGATAATCATAGCACAGTCTTTAAAGCCAGCCTGACTTGCGAGAATTTCGTAATCATCAGATTGTTGAAGATATGTATCTAAACAAAAAGCCATTATAATCCCTCTAATGCTTTGTCAAATCTTACTCTTATAGGAGTTGGATTGTGGAATGCGCGAACAGAAATAACTGTTGCGTCTGTATTTTCTTTTACAATATCAGTATACTCTTTAAGAAGATCAGGATCTTTTTCGAATACTAAAGCTAAAGATTTTGTATTTAAAAGATGGTAGAATGTTACAAAGAATGATGCTGCTGCATCTTTATGTACAAAACCTACAAGTAAGTCAAAATCTCCAGGTTTAATCTCATCTAAACATTGGTCAAGATCTACTAAATTTTTAACGTAATAATCTTCTGGGTCTGATACGGTTACTAATTTTGTTGCAGCAGGGTTTGCTGCAATAGTCACATCATAGCCTAGTTTTGATAGTTTATAAGAAGCATATACTGCCATTGGTGTTTGTGCAGGAACTTCAGGACATCCAAGTAATACTAATGCTTTTTTCATTTTATCACCCTTTTTTTAGCTATTCCTCCTTTTTAAAGTAACTGCATTAGACAATATATAAGCTCCAAGTACCATGAATGTAAGTAATGCCATACCATTTATTGTCCTATTAAATATAAACAATCCAATTAAAGATTGACTTATGAAAGCTGTTAAAGCTCCGATTAATAACACTTCTTTACCTAAGTACTTTTTGTTCTTGTTTTCTCGTTTATTTCTGTAGATTGACAATATTTTTAATCCAACAATTATTGTTCCTACTACAAATATTATCAAAGCTATTAGTCCTAAATATCCAAAGTCAAAAGTATATCCCATAATTCCTGGAAGCATATAATCTACTGTATCTTTTTGGTTTACAAGAACTCCGAAGAAAAGTGGGAATGGTAAACCAAACATTAAAATAAGCTGCATTGGTAGAGATATATATCCTTCTGCAAATGCTGTTCCTTCAACTCCCCAAAAAGAAGTGGCTCCGCTGTGACCAATTAATTGAGTATTGTCTAATACCATTTTAATACTTGATGATGAGTATTGTTCAATTCTTTGGAGACGAAGTAATGGACTGAAAATAGTCATTCCAGTTATTCTAGAAATTACTTCTAGACCAAAAAATCCTGCCAAAGCTACCCCTATAAAAATAGCTATTCTTTTAATTGTAAATATTGATTTTTCTCTGAAAGATTTTGAAATGATTATATAACCTATAAATAAACCAAGAATCCATAATAATAAGAAAGATCTGTGCATTAATCCACCGAATACGGTTATAAGAAGTATTAATAGATATACAAATTTTTTAAGGCTTCTTACATTTACTCCCGATTCTTCCATCACCTTTAAAGATGCCAAGGCAGTAACAACTCCTAAAAGTGCAATTGGACCAAATGGATGTGTAAACTCATTTTGTCCTAGAGATAGTACAAGAAATCCAAGGTCTACTCCGAAAAGAAGTACAAGTCCACTTGATACAAATAGTGAGAAGAAAGTTACAATACTTAATGATAAAGGCACCAAATTTATAATGAATATAAATGAAACCAATAACATTAGAAATACTTCAACTATTAATTGTAAATGATTTTGAGCAATTAACATCATAATTTTATCACGAATTCTGTTTTTATAAAAAAGTAATGGACTGACCGGGATTTGAACCCGGGGCCTCCGCCATGCCAAGGCGACGATCTACCATCTGAGCTACCAGCCCATACATACAATATCTTATTTTATTAATATAAATATCTATTTATTAAAATTACCTAAATCATAAATATTGTCTATAATTAAACCAAATAAATCATCTGTTTTAAGAGGAATCATTGGTTTGTCTGATGTAATGAAATCTAAAGCTTTTTGAGTAATTTCATCAATATCAGTAGATCTAAACATTAAATCCTGATTAATATAATATTGATCTACAGATAATGTTTCTCCAGGATAACAGGAAATAACTGGTGTTTGCAATATTGCAGATTCCCTATTCATGGTTCCACCAGCACCAATTACTAAATCAGATTTTTTAATTAAACTAGATGTATCTACAGGCGGTTTAAGAATAGTGACATTTTCAATATCTTCAAATATCTTTGCTTGTTGTTTAAATCTTGGAAGAATTAAAATATTCGCATAATCCTTTAATATATCAACAATAGGGGATAAAACAGACTTATGACAATCTGTATTTAAATATGAAGCAAGAGAAGGTTCAGGCCTCATTAGAATTGTTTTAGGATATTTCAAATCAAGATTTAAATCATCAAATATATTATCATTATATTCAAAGGATTTGAAATGCATTAATTCAGAAGTACCATTATATGAAATAATAGAATTAGGATCAGCACCAAATTTCATTAATTTCCACATATCGATAATATTAGGTGTAATAATCCTATTACATAATGGTAAAGTAAGTTTATTAGCAGCTAAAGCATGTTCATTATCTAAAACATATAAACTTGGAATTCCAAGACCAAAAGCTATTCTTGGAAGTTCAATAGAATGCTTGCTAACTGCTACGTCAATCTTTTCACCATCAACCACATCTAAAAGTCCTTCAATACGATCAGTACTTGCTTTTAATTTATCATAAAGACTTACACCATGTTTTCCAACAGATATGAAATCAATATCATAGGTATTCATTAATTTATGGATATCACCAAAGTCTCTTGCAGTAATAATAACATCTTCACCTTCATTTTTAAGATATCTAATAATATCTTTAAAGAATCTTACATGAGGAGCATTTGAAATGTCTATCCATATTTTCAATGAAATCACCTAAAGCTCTGATTTTCTTTTTGATATAGCGTCAATTATTTCCTGAAGTCCAATACCTTCTTTTAAGCTACTTTTAATAATTTCAACATCAGGATTTAATTTTTTAGCATCAGCTACCATTTTATCAGCATCAGCACCAACAGCATCAGCTAAATCAATTTTATTAATAATGACCAAATCAGAACCTTTGAAAATTAAAGGATGTTTCTCTACAGTGTCGTCACCTTCAGTAACACTTACAACAACAATTCTCATATGAGTTCCAAGGTCAAAATCAACAGGACAAATTAAGTTACCTACATTTTCAATTATTAGTAAATCAATATCATCTAAAGGCAAATCTCCAAGACCATGACTGACTAAATGAGCATCTAAATGACATTCACGACCAGTATTTAATCCAACTACTGGAACATCGTGTTTCTCAATTCTTCCTGCATCAAATTCACTAATAACATCACCAGCTATTACACCAATGTTATAATCAGTGTTTTCAATAATATCTTCAATTAAAGATGTTTTTCCAGATCCAATAGCTCCTACAAAGTCAATACAGAAAATATCCTTATCTTCAAGATTTTTTTTGTTTCTATCAGCTAATTTTCTATTTGCATCCATAATATTTTTTTGTACTTCAATATCTGCTACTTTATGCATTAAAATCACCTTTATTCTTCATCAGGCTTTTCAACCACAATATTTTTAACAACACAATCTTTACCATCTAAAATGGAGATTCTTAAATTTTCACATTTAGGACACTCAATTATAGGAGCATAATGATCACTATCATCTAAATTAGCTATTCCTTCATATCCACACTCAGGACAGCTAATTGTTACAGGAATTTCTGAAATATCAATTTTTGCATTTTCAGCAATTGTATTTTCTACAAGAACATCTAATAAAAAACGTAACTGTTCAGGATTTAACATTGCAAGCCTACCTACTTCAATGTATATTTTATTAACTTCAGTTGCATTATTTTTTTCAGCTGTTTCAAGTACCGCATTAATTATACCTTGTGCCATTGACAGTTCATGCATTATTATTACTCCCAAAATATATAATATAAAATATATGTCTTTTGAGTATTAATAGATATGCCCATAAAATTAATATATGTTTAAAAAAAATGATGAAAAATTTTAAAGTAATACTACCATTATTTCTGATTATTAAAAGTAAATAGATGTTTTTAGGGAATTTATAGTTCAAAGTATAATTCAGATGCTATTTCATTAGCTGAATCGAGAGATAGTGCTTTTTTAGTAAATATTCTAGCTCCAGATTTATCTCCTTGATTATACAGTATCTTCCCAAGAAGTGCATATGCGTCAGCATATCTTGAATCCATAGCTATTATGTCGTTTAAAATATCTTTTGCTTGGAAATAATCTTCCTGAGCGTATAAATCATAAGCTTCTTCATATAAAATATCATTTGGATTGGTTTTAGGTGATTTTTCAACTGGTTTAAATACTTTAGCTATTTTTGGTTTTTTAGGTTTTTCCTTTTTAATTTCTTTTTTAGTAGCTTCTATAATCTTTTTAGATTTTTCTCCATCTCCAGCTTGCTCTAGAAGATAATTTATTATGTATTTTGTCGTATTTTTATTTAGGGGCTTATTATCATTTCCACATTTTGGTGAGTATATACATGATGGACAACCATTTTTACACTTGCAATTGTCCAGTAGATTTTTTGTTGATTTTAATAATTCTACAAATACTTCAGATGCTTTTTCTGTAATTCCCATTCCACCTTCATATGCATCGTAGATAAAAATTGTTGATTCCTGTGTGTCTTCATGGTAATCTGTTGAAAGACCTCCAATGTCAAATCGGTCACACATTACATGTAATGGGAATAATCCTATTAATGCATGCTCTGCACCATGAATACCACCTTGAAAGGACTCATCTTCTGTGAATTCTTTTTCGATTTGGTTTTTAATGTTTTCTGGAATTGTAAACCACAACCCTTTAGTTTTAAATTTTAATGGCTTGAGATTAAGTGTTTCCTGACCAAGAACCTTAGAATACTGCATTATTTTGTATTTATAGTAATCTTCCTTAACAGTTAGTTCTCCAAAATTTATTGACAAATCGCCATAGTTTATTTTAGAAATCTTTTTATTTATTGTAATATCTGTATCATGTAATGCCATTGTATGATAATCCACTTCCTGTTTAATGACATTCACAATCTTTTTTGAGAAATTAATGTTCTCTACCCTATATGTTTCCCCCTTATTTATCAAAATAGCTCCTTCATGAGCTTCACGATAAACTTGTGAACGATCCATTCTCTCTAAAACTTTACCTTTATTCATAATTGTATATGTTTCATTGGACAATTGGTTAAGAGAGTGTTTAAAAGCTGGATTATCAGTAGATGGGCATATATATTGATTATGAGGATTTCTTCTAAGTAATCCTTCACGTGAAAGTTTATCTAATAACTGTTTATCTGCATTAAAGTATTTCTCTCCTTCTTCTAAGGTTATTGGAAGTTCATAACCTGCGCAAGCTAAATGCGCATCTCTTAAAATACTATTATTTAAGTCTATGATTGCATTTTCATGAGGTTTATCAAAAAAGAACTTTGGATTATTCATAAAATACTGATCCAACTGATTTTCAAAAGCAATTAGAATAGCTAGTGATTTTTGATTACTTCTACCTGCCCTTCCACTTTGCTGCCAAGTTGAAATCATGGTTCCTGGAAAGCCGGATATTATAACTGCATCTAATGTTCCTATATCTATTCCCATTTCAAGTGCATTTGTACAAGTAACTCCGAGATATTCACCTGTCTTTAGTTTATTCTCTATACTCCTTCTTTCATTAGCCAGATAACCTGCCCTGTATGCCGCTATTCTATTGGTCCATTTTTGCTTTATCTGGTTCATGTCATTTTTAGCCCATCTAGCTATTAATTCTGCAGTTTTACGTGAAACTGTAAAGCAAAGGGTTTGAATCTTTTTAAGCATTAAGTACAAGAAAATTCTCTCGGTTTCCAAATGAACTGATGGTGCTTCATCTACATTTTTACGTCTTCGGCGGTAATTTTTATAAGGGTTATATAAAATAAAATCCTTTTCTCCACTTGGAGACGTATCATTGTCAACTAAAACAAAATCTTCACCAGTAAGCTTATTTGCAAGTTCCAACGGATTTGCAAGAGTTGCTGAAGATAGAATAAATTGTGGATTTGCCCCATAAAAATTAACTATTCTCTTAAGTCTTTTAATCAGATAGCTTACATTGGAACCAAAAACACCTTTATAAAAATGAGATTCATCAATCACGATGTATTTAAGGTTTGAATAGAACCTTTTCCACTGGTGATGCCAGGAAAGAATATAATGAAGTTGGTAAGGGTTTGTTAAAACACATCTGGACGTATTTCTAATAGATGCCCTTTTTGCCTTTGGAGTATCGCCATCATATGTGCTAGGTTTAATATCCAGTTCCAAATCTTTTTCCAAGTCTTTTAAAACTTCCAATTGATCATAAGATAATGCTTTTGCAGGATAAATATATAATGCAGTAGCATCCTTATTCTCTATTAGTGTATCCATTATCGGCAAATTAAAAGCTAATGTTTTTCCTGAAGCTGTTGGAGTGGTAATGATAATATTTTTACCATCTTTAACATGTTTATATGTGTTAGCCTGATGATGATATAACCTGATTTCATTTGAATCAAGATAATCTATAAGTTTCTCGTTTAAATTATCTACTTTTTTAAAGCTGGCTTTTTTAGCAGGGATAGTTTCTACATGGGCAATTTTATCCCTATAATTAATATCATTTTTAAAAGTGTCAATAGCTTGTAATTTTTTGGCCATAATAATCTATAAAAAAAGTTTTATTATCAAATAAGATATATTATGTTTCCTTATTAATAAATGATTACATTATTAATATTGTGTTTTCTTTAATAGTTATATTTTAATTTTAATTATTCCAATTCAATATTTTTATTAGTTATAAATATTATTAAAATAATAAGAATAATTATTAAAAATGAAATTTAGGAAAATACTATGATAAAATACGAAGAATTCAAAGAAATTGTTGTAAATGTTCTTAAAAGAGACATATCTTCAAATAAAGAACAGAATGAAGCAATTTTAGCTAATCCTGAGGAATCATTGTTTATAGTAGCTGGTCCAGGTTCTGGAAAAACTACTGTAATGGTTTTAAAGATATTAAAATATATTTTTGTAGATGATATAAAACCAAACACCATATTGGCCACTACATTTACAAAAAAAGCAGCTAATGAATTATATTCCCGTATTTTAAGTTGGGGAGACCAAATTAAGAAACATTTAATGGAAAATATGGAAGTTGATTTTAACGATTTTAATGAAATAGAAAAAAAATTACTTAAAATAGAGAAAATCGACTTTAACCAAATAAATATTGGAACAATAGATGGAATAGCTGAAGAGATCTTAAAGATACATAAAGAACCTGGAACAAATCTCCCTGTTGTAATTGAGAGTTTTGTTGCAAAATCAACCATGGTCCATTCCGGTTTGTTAAAAGGAAATAGACACCTAAATAAAGATTTACAAGAATTTTTAAAAGCTTTTGACAATAATTCAAAATTAGAACAATATCCAGAAAAAATGGGAAGCATTCTGATTGATATGAAAGATAGAATGTATCACGACCAAATTGATAAAGATTCACTTCTAGAAAAAATGAACAATAATCCTGGTGCTATGGAAGCTTTAAACATAATAAAAGATTATGAAACAGAGCTGAAAAGTAGAAATATTATTGATTTTCCAATGCTTGAACAAAAATTCCTTAATTATCTGAAAAACAATAAATTAGACGTATTTTTAGATGACATTAAAATTATCCTTGTTGACGAATATCAGGATACTAATCTAATTCAGGAGGAAATCTATTTCACAATAGCTAAAGCTGCATTGAAAAATGGTGGAAACATTACTGTAGTAGGAGATGATGACCAGTCATTATATCGTTTTAGAGGCGCTACTGTAGATCTTTTTACCAATTTTAAAGAACGTGCAAAAGAAAAATTAGGAATTGACGTTAAAGAAATTAATCTTACAACAAATTACAGATCCAGTGAAAATATTATTAACCATTGCAACTGGTTTGTCGAATTAGATAGAAATTATCAAAATGCCCGTGTTGATCAAAAGCCAAAAATTACCGCCCCTGATTTTAAAGGAGAAAGTATTCCTGTTATTGGAATGTTTAGAAACAATGTGGAAATGTTAACTCGTGATTTGGCTTTGATGCTTCATAAATTAATAAATAAGGGAGAAGCAAATCTGAAAGTTAAAAGAATCATTAGAAACAATAAAACAGAACCTGTAAAAGATATCAAAAATATCAAACTTCAATTAGATGAAGAACATGGTTCTGCATCTGATATAGCTGTTTTAACACATTCTCCTAAAGAGACAAATGGCAGCAAACGCCGTTTTCCTTTTTATTTAAGGAAAAATCTTGAGAGATTAAAACCACCGATTTACGTATTTAATCCTAGAGGAAAAGATTTGCAGGACATTGAAGATGTTGCAATCTTTTGTGGTTTAATGCTAGAATGTATTGACCCTGAAAATAAAGTTGCACATTCAGATAAAAGCATTTCTAATCTAGCTATACGAAATATGGACAACTGGCGTAGACTTGCAAGAGACTTTATTAAAACAAATCCTGAGCCACATGAACCTTTAACATTACAACAATTTGTAACAGCATGGCAACTTAGAAAAGCTATCGACCCAGAAGTGGAAAATCCAGAATGGCCCCAAACTGCCAGTTTAATGGAACTTGCATATAAATTAATTACATGGATTGAACCATTACAAGAAGATGTAGAAGGAATTGTATATTTAGAAGCTATTACACAAACAATTACCCAAACAGGATTTTTCAACAAGTATTCTGGACATATACACTTTGATACTCCTGAAAATACAAATGAAAGTATTAGGGAAGCTATCTATAATATTTTCGTTCCAATAGCAAATGGAGATGTTGAGATTGATGAAAATCTTCTTGAAACTCTTCCTAAGGATAGAATTAACATTATGTCAATACACCAATCTAAAGGACTCGAATTTCCATTGGTAATTGTAGATGTAGGTACACGTTTTAACAAAGACCATGCAAACACCCAGAAGTACAGGTTTCCTAAAAATGAACCTAAAATAAAGTCATTGGAAGATACAATCCGCGTTCATAGTTCTCTTGGTAAAAATGACCGAGAAGAGAAAGACCGTGCATTTGATGATTTAACACGGCTTTATTTCGTAGCATTTTCAAGAGCGGAAAATGTTTTAATACTTGTTGGACTATTACAAGGAATTGACGGATATTCTTCAAATGATAAGAAAAGAAAAATACCTAATGTAGCTCTTGGATGGGATAGAGAAGAAAATCTAAAAGGATTTGACGAAATTTACATGATTTAAGGTGATTACATGAAATTATCAACAAGATCTGAAGCTTATATAATACCTGAATATAGTTTAACTGGAGATTTACTGTCTTTTTTAACCTGTAATCTTCAATACAGATATCAGAATAAAGGAACATTACCTCCCTCAATGCCAATCCAATTATGGTTTGGAGAGTTCATTCACGGAGTAATGGAAGAAGCATTTCTAGAATGGGACAACGGAAAAAAGCAATTCCCATGGGAGTGGTTACGTGACGTAAGGCCAATTGAAGATATGATTGATTTAAGGCTTCAAGTAAGAGGCCTCTATCCTCCAAAAAACCATTTCTTTACAACAAACACGCCAGACAGCAAATTGAAATCATCAGATTTAAATGAAAAGGACCATAAAAAATTAGCTAGTGCACGTGCACATGAAGCTATTAACAAATGGGGACCTCATTTATTCCCATTAATTGACTCTGCAGAGCTATTAATAAAAGGAATTCGTAAAATGCCAAATTATGATGAAAACAAAAGTAGATCTAATTACTATGGCATTAACGGAGTCATCGATGTTTTAACTTCAATTAAAATAAATGAAACGGTTGAATCACCATATCAACTATCCCTTGACAATTATACGAATAAAATTATTGAATATCTTAAAAATGATGAAGACTTCCAGGAAAATGTTTCAAATTTTGGAGAAGACCAATATGAGATTATTATTGATTATAAAGGTATGAAAAGGCCTTCTACAACAGACAAGACTTGGCAACACCATAAACAACAAATCTTAACATATGCATGGCTTAGATCCAAACAGGAAGACGCAAAACCAATAGCTGCAGGAATTATTTTTTATTTGAATGAACTTGTCCCTTCTTATGAAGACCTTCAAGCCCTACAGATAGAACTTGAAAATGAGCATACTGATGTAGAAATCAGCAAAGAAGATTATGATAAAATTATGGGATGGGATGAAACAAAAGAATACCCTATTCTTTCTGAAGAACTTAAAGAAAAAAGATCCATTAGAATAATTACAATAAACAATGATGAAATAGATAGCGCTCTTAATATGTTTGATGACGTTGTAGAAGATATTGAAACATCAATAATCAATGAAAAAAACGGGTGTAAAATCAAAAATGCATGGAAAGCTGAAGCTGAAAAGAGAACATGTGCTGCATGTGACTTTAAAACATTTTGTGGAAATGAAAAAAATAAAATGAAAAACTTTAAAGTACCTTAATAAAAAATATAAAATTTAGTGGTTAATATGGATGAAATTCTAAAAACAAACAAGGACAACTGTGAAGTCTTTGAAAAACAAATTAAATTAAATTCAAAACCAGTAGCTATTAAATTCTTCGATAGTGAAGATGAAATCCCTGAAGGTATTGGTTTAATTGGAGAAAAGGTTAGACATTGCGAAATGGTTAGAAAAGCTTCTCTTGGAGAAAAATTCTACAGCACCCTTGAACAGCAACAATGCCAAGGAGGAGCTGGAGCTCTTGGACTTAGAGATATGCCTCCTAAAGTAGCTAGTGGAGAAATGTATTATAAACTTGGAAGATTTGACAGCCTTGAAACAGCACAAAAGACTGTTGATAAGTTATCAATAGTTCCTGAAAGACATGAGGGAATTATATATGCTCCTCTTGATGATGCAGACTTTGAACCTGATGTTGTTTTAATTATTTTAGAACCTGTTTCAGCTATGAAAATTGCTCAAGCATTGGTTTATAATGATGGTGATAAAATCAGACCTAGTTTTGCTGGTATTCAGTCATTATGTGGTGATTTAGTAGCTAATCCTATTATAAATAAAGATGTTAACTTCTCTCTTGGTTGTGATGGTTCTAGAAAATCAGCTAAGCTTCCTGAAACTGAATTATCTCTTGGAATTTATAAAGATAAAATTAGTCAAGTTGTTGAAAGTTTAATGAACATTTAATAGATATTCATAATCTTTATAATGATTTATATTTAATAATTCTAATTCATTTTTTTCTTTTACTGCCCAAAATTCATATCCGTCTTTAAACATTTTTCTAAGTATTGGGTTTAAATTGCCACTTTCATTTTTTAGATATTCTATAAGGTTTTCTCGATTAGTTGCAAATGGCATTCCAAGTCCTTCAGCCGTATCCAAAAAACCAGTTTTTCTTCTTCTCAAGACTGAAACTGTATTATCTGGTTTATCTGCATTTATTAATTTTTGTATAATTTTGCCTAATGTTTCTGTTGATACTGTTGGCTGATCTCCAGTTACACAAAGCGCATATTTTGAATTTGTATTTTGAAGACCATTTAAAAGTGATACTGATAAACCTACATCAACAGGATTATTTTCTACAAACTTTACTTTATCCTGATAATTTTTAGATATAGCTGTTATTATTTCATCTTTATAATGGCCAAGTACAACAATACATTCATCTATATTTAAGGATAATACATTATCAATTGTATTCTCAAGTACGGTAGAATTATTTAACGGAAGAACAAGTTTGTTCTTAATTTCTAAATTATTTTCCATTTGATCTTTCTGCATACGGGAATTTTTCCCAGCAGCTGTAATAATAGCTGAAATTGACATAATTACAATTCAAAAAAAAGAAGAAGGATTAAGCTGGATTTAACTTAACTATTTTTCCACATATAGCCATTCCAGTACCTTCACCTTCAGTCCACATAACAATTTTAACGGGCACATCAAGATTATTTGCCACTTTAATATCCTCTGAAGGATTATAACCAAATAATACTGCATTTTCACCAGTTACCATACCAATAGGCAAACTAAATCCTTCATCAAAAGCTACATCTCTCAATACTCTAGCCGGAGGACATACGCCATGTGATGCACTTCCTCCAGGAGCATTAGAATCTGCTGCACTTCCAAAATCAATATATGCTTTTCCATTTCCATATGAATGTGGAGGAATGATAGTGTTATTCCATGCTTCAACAAACTGGCGAGCATTATATTCTCTAACAGCATTACCATATTCTGGATGTGATCCTAAAGTTGTGCTATGTACTTCTCCAGATTCTTCTGTAACATTACCCATATATAATACAATAGGTGTTCCAACAGGATATGCTGCTACATAATCTGAAACATTTTTACCAAATATTTCCTCAACTTCATTAGCTAATACATCGCTTCTTCCGTCAGAGAAATTAGAAATACCTTTTTCAAGAACAAAAATATCCCCTTCATCTGCATCACCATTATACCATCCTTGAATAGTGGTTATATTAAAGAAGTCACTACTCCAATTCTGCTTTTTAATATTCTCAGCAGCTACATGTTCAATAACTGTATTATTACTAATTAAATCTACACCATCATCTGTTTTTTCCAACCATTTAGAAGGTACATTATAACCCCAAATATAATTATCTGGAGCTTTAACTGTCAATTTATCTCCATCAAAAGTTAAAAAACCAGGACCTTCAAAACCTGTAGCTATCCCATATATATCAATATGTTCTTTAGACACTGAAGTCAAATCAAAGGGAACAGTACCTGTAGATAATGAAATCAACATACCTGAAATATCCAAACTAATAATTTGATGAACCATGAAGTTGATATTGCCTAATAATGGCACTTTTATAACTTCTCCACCAACGCCAAGAATAGAATCTCCTTCATAAACGGATTGGCCAATAGGGAAATTATAGGTTTCAGCCAAATCTTTTCCTGTATAATGTGGATTTAATACAAAAGAAGACGCAAAAAGCAAAATAGAAACAGCAAAAAGCAAAAGTATAATTTTTACAGAAATATCTCTCCAGCTACTCATATCTAAACCTCTAACTAAACATATATTGTCTTAATAATTTAATTATCTATTAGCAATTATATATATACATTATTAATTAATTACAATTATTCGACAAAAGCTGAATTCTCTCTTGAATTTCAATTATTGCTTTTTGACCATTTCCACCAATTAACATAGCATTTTCATGGGAAAACTCAGCAACTAATGCTATAATTTCATCTAAACTATTCACAACTTCAGTTCTTCCATTATAACCCAATGAATTTAACTTCAAAATAGCCCTATCAACAGTATCTTCAAGACCAGGAAATACAACTATAACTTCAGGATTATATTTAACAACCTCATCAAACATGTCTAACCTATCAAGCTCATTTGATCTTGGTGTTCCCATAAATACTGCATAAAAATCGTCTTCATTTAAAACAGATTTTAATGCATCAATGTTATCTGTTTTTCCAATGTAGATTTTAGAATCGTTAATTTTATAAACATCTAAACGTCCTTCAACAGCTTTAAAATCAGCTAAACTCCTTTCAATTGTTTCACGAGGAATTTTAAGTTCAGTTGCAATAGCTGTTGCAAGCCCTGCATTAAACCTGTTAAACTTACCAAAAACCTGCAAAATATCTTGAGATTCGAAATAATAATATAAATTGTCAGCAGATTCTTTAAAATTGCTTTTAAAATCTTGATTATGATTTATAATAACATTTTTATTATTGAAAAATCTAGAAAGAGAATTTTTATAATTGGCTACAGTTCCATGAACATCCATGTGATCCTTACCAATATTAGTAAGGCCAATTAAATCAAAATCAAAGCAATAACTACAAAAATCAAGAGTCATATCACATACTTCAACTAATAAAACATCAGGATTGGAATTTTCAGCTTCCAATATTAAATCAAAATAACCATTAAAGCCACCGCCAGCATTTCCACCAACTAAAACATCTAATCCTGCATTTTCAAGTATCTCCTTAATCATGTGAACAGTAGTAGTTTTGCCATTAGTCCCTGTAATACCAATAGTAAAAATATCCTTATGCTTAGTTAAGACATCACTAATAAACTTTCCACTATCAACAACACGTTTAGCGAGATCACTATTCCACATACTAGGACTAAAAGCTACTGCATCAGCAGATTCTATGATCTTATCATTTGTATAACCTAAATCAATCTGAGTATTATCAGCAATGATTGTCATAGATTCACCAAAATCAATATCTAAAAAAGGAATCTCTAAACCCTCTAAATTAACATTTTCGTTTAAATCAGAAGCATAAACTTCCCAACCATGTTTTAAAAAGGAATTAGTAGCTTTCTTACCTTCGACACCTAAACCAATAATTGCTACTTTCATATAATTATATATGTATATTTAAATGTTAAATAAATATTTATAAATACAACAAACCATAATCAAAATTAGAGGTAAAAATATGTTCGAAGAAGATAAAGATGATAAAATTTACAATTTAATAATAAGTAATGGTTTTGATAGAGAAAATGAATACAGACAATTCATAGAAAAAATATATTCAAAACCTGAGTTTTTATGGAAAGAATCAATTTCAGGATCCTATTCAACAGCTAGTCCTGAATTTTACAATAAAATAGATGCAATAATCCTTCTTGCAGGACTATACAAAGACAATAAAGATACTTTTGATGAATTATTGGAAGCTAGTGATATTTACAACATCCCAATAGTTCTTGTAAGACCATATGGGGCAGAAGAAGTTCCAGAAAAACTAGAAGAAAAAGCAAAAACAATTGTTGGGTGGAATGCAAACTGCATAATTGATGCGATAAAAAATGCAATTAACCTTGATGACAACAATTGTGAAATAGAATAAAAAAATGAAGAGATATTATTGGATTTGAACATTAGAAAGTCCATTTCTCTTCTCAACATTAATTAAATTGTCTGCTGCATTTTTAAGATAATCCTCATGAGTTACAATAATCATTTGAGGAAGAAGGTTAATTTCTTTTAAAAGATTAATTAAATCCTGTCTTCTAGAACTATCTAAATGTACAGTAGGCTCATCTAAAAGAATAGTTTCTAGATTACCTTCAGATAAAGATTGAGTAATACCAAGTCTTAAAGCGAGAGCTATTGCAATCTTTTCTCCACCACTAACCATATTTAAAGATGATTCTCCTTCAGGACCATAAACAGTAACATTGTACTCATCATCTAAAATTAAATCAGAGTAATCAAAATTAAATTTATTAAAGAATTCTTTCGTAAATTTTTGAATTAATGGTCTTGAATAGCTTCTTAATTCTTTTTGAATACCATTCTTACTGTAAAGATCCCTAATTTTATTTAAAATAGTTAAATACTCATCAGTACTGTGATATTTTTTCTCAACTGCATTATTAAGAAGTATTTTATCTTTTAAATTTTGAACCTCAGAAATAAGCGCTTTAGATGTAGTTTTGATACGTATCAAATCTTCATTATACTCTTTTTCTTTATTATCATATATTTCATATTCTGAAAGGAGCTTCTCATATTGGACCTTATCATAATCAGAATTTTCAATATTCTCCCTAATAGTTGTAATTGAATCCTGTTTCCATACAATGTCTTTTTGTTTAGCATCTAATTGAGCTTCTAAAGACTCTTTAGTTTGAATGAATCCTTTTAATTGATTATATTCTGCATCTTTTTCTTTTAAATCATTAATCTGTTTTGAAAGTTCCTCAGTTGTAATTTTTGTAGTGATATTAGAATCTTGTTCTGTAATTTCTTTAATCCTTTGAATATTTTCATCCAATTCATTAATTAAGATATTTAACTCTTCTTTAATTTCATCAACATCACCTAAAACATCAAGAATACCTTGTGCTTTAATATAATCTTCATAATGTTGCTTATATTCTTTAGATTCTTGTTCGGCTTCGGTTATTTTATTAATAATTTTAGATAATTTATTATTAATAAGAGTTTTAGATTCGATACTATTATCTATTTCTTGAATTTCTTTCATATTCTTCTCTAAATCAGAATATTTATAATTATATTCAATAATATCTTTAGATAATTTTTCTGCCTCTTTTTCTTTATTCTCAAGATTTTTTTTGCCCATATTCAAATATTTAATATCTTTTTTATTTTCTTCAATGAGCTTCTTATTTTCTTCAATTTGACTTTGATATCGAACAATAAGGCTTTCTTTTTGAATGTCTGTGATTCTTGATTGGCATACTGGACAAATACCTTCTACTTCATTTAATTCAGTTAATGGTCTTTCACAAGTATTTATTGATTCATCAAGTTTAGCTAATCTTTCATTTTTATCAATAATTTCTTCATTAATCTTTTTTAATTCAGCTTCGATATTTTCTAGAAATTCATCAACAACCTCATCTAATTTAGACAAGTCTGTATCAATTTCATTAATTTTATCTTTTTCTAAACCAAATTCTGTTAGTTGCTTTTTAGAATTATTAATAAATTCCTTAAGTTCATTACTGATTTTTTCACTTTCTTCAATTAAATTTGATTTATCTTCTTCTAAATTGCCAAGCCCTATTAATTCTTTTTCAATACCATTTTTCTTTTCATTTAAGTTTTTGATATCTTCTTCAGCTTCATTATATTTGTTTTTTCCTTTTTCTGAATTTTTTAAAATTTCTTCCTGAGTATTAATGGAATCAATTTTACTTTCTAGCTCTTCTTCTTTATCTCTCAATTGTTCAATATTTTTTACCGCATTTTCAAATTCAAGATATAAAGGAAGTTTTTTAATTTGATTCTGAAGTATTGTTAATTTTTCTCCAGCTTCATCAATCTTGGATAAGCTTTCTTGAATTTGATTTTTATCATTTAGAAGTATTTTAAGAGCATTTTCTTCTGCATTTAGATTACTTATGAACTTTTCATATATTTCTTTTTCACGTTCTATGTTCAGTTTTGCAGTGTGATTCTCCTCTTGAATTTTTCGAATACCTTTTAGTTTTTCTTCTAATCCATGGCCTTGATCCTTTAAATTTTTAAGTTCAGCTACTTTCTTATTATGTTCATCTTCCAAGTTACCGGACATGGAAAGTTTTCCTTTAAGCTCTGCTTTCTTGTTTTCATAATGTGATATAATAGGTTGGATGTTTTTCCATGCATTTTCAAGAGAATCTAAACCTAATAATTTTCCTATTAATAATTTTTTTTCGGCAGGAGATTTATTTACAAGCTCTGCAATTTCTCCTTGCCTTACATATATTGCATTTAAAAATAAATCTGAGTCAATGGCAAGTATTTTAGATAGTTGTGATGATACCTCTTTATCTCCTACAGCTAAAGGCATAAATTCGCCAATATCGATTGATTTTTTAAATAATTTAGAGACTAATTTTTCTCCTGATCTTTCACGAACAATTTTATAGTCTTTACCATTAACATTGAATTCTAATTCAACGACCATTGGTTCACTACTATTATTTCTTACAAGTTCACCAATCTTTTTTGCTCCATGTTGTTTAAATAAAGCAAAACTGATTCCTTCCAAGATTGTTGATTTTCCTGCTCCATTTTCACCAACTATAATAGTAATTCCTTTGTTAAATGTGATTTCAGCATTTTGATAAGACTTGAAATTTTTTAGAAATAGCTTTTTAAAAATCATTGTGCTGCCTCTTTAAATACAATTGTCTTTTTTTCTTCTTCAGTCTTTTCGGTTTTAGTTGGTTTGTTATTGTCAACAACTATTGAGTCAAAATTGTTTTCAAAATAATTTTCAGTAATGTTATATGCTTCTTTTTCCGAATTCCTGTATAATGCTTCGTATAAATCGACACCTAATTTAACAATACTGTCATTTCCAAATTCTCCTAATTTTTTAGCTAAAAGTTCTTTTGGCCCTAATTTGTTTGAAGAAATGATTTCAAGTTCTTCTTCCTCATCATCAAATTTAAAAATTGGTCTTATCATTAATGTTGACTCTGAGAGCTCAGAATTTATTAAATCATGAACATCATCAACATTTCTATCTACATTAAGTATTGTTAAGTTCACAATTGGTTTTTTATCAAGTTTTTCAATATCCACTTTTAGACGTTCTAAATCATTTTCAAGGTTTTTAAAATCAATAGTTATGTTTATGAATTTTCTAGAAATCGGAACAGTTATTCTTTTTACTTTTGGTTTATCATCGTCTAAATCAACAATAACAAATCCCCTACCATTTTTAAGATAATCGTTATATTCATTACTTCTTAAAATATCAATAGATCCCGGATACACAAGTTTTCCTTTTCCAAAATCATCTTCAATATAATTATGAAGATGACCAAAAGCATAATAATCAAAGTTATCTGGTATGTCACCAATTTCCAATTCATAATTAACATTTAAATATTTATCTATTCCTTGGTGAAGAATCAAAATAGACTTATCGTATTGTGCTGCTTTTGAAGATAATTCTGCAAGTTTCTTTTTTAATACATTACTTTGTGAATTTGGAACATAAGGAAATCCTGCGATAAATACATCATCATAAACATAATTAGTGTTAATTCCACTTATTAATTTAATTCCAAGTTTTTTAAATAATACCTGTGGTGGAATTGCATGTTTACTTAAAAGAGAATCATGGTTTCCTACAATTGCATACATCGGAATTCCTGCACCTTTTAATCTTAACACTGCTTTTTGAAAAGCTAAAAGTGCATTTGGTGATGGTTTTGCAGATTCAAACAAATCACCAGAATGTATTACAAAATCGACTTTTTCTTGTATTATTCTATCTATAATCCTATCGAATACTTCATATAGGTCTTTTTCACGTTCTTGAAGTCCGTATTGTCTAAAACCTAAATGAGAATCCGCTAAATGTGCAAATTTCATTATAATTACCTATTAATTTTAATCAATAAACACTTATTAAATTATGTAAATATTTGTTATGATACTTATTTAATATTTTTTAAATCAATAGTCATAACCTAAATTCATTAATTCATCTTCTTGTTTTTTTACTTCTTCATCAATTTCTCCTTTATATTTAGCTATTTCAGAAATAACATCAATATCTCCACCATATCTTCTTCCTTTAAATTCATCAATCTTAACTAATGTTGGTACTTCTGTCATTAACCCTAACAATACTGCTTCTCCAACATTTAATGATGGTAATTGCTTTACAAGATCTTCAGATAGACTCTCACTTGCTGATTGAACATGCCTTTGATCATCTGGTTCCACCAATCTTAAAATAATCATATTATTCATTTGTGATAACGCATCCTGATCAACAGTTTTTGGAGACTGACTTACTAAACATAAACCAAGGCCAAATTTTCTCCCTTCACGAGCAACTCTTTGAATCCAAAATTTAGAATCAGAATCCCTTCTTTTTGGAGCTAAAATATGGGCTTCTTCAAGAATAAAGAATACTGGAAACTCAAGAACCTTATTTGAACTTTTATTAAAGAAATTCTTACGGCGTTGGAGGGAGTTTCTTAGAATATGGCTTACAAGTACTTCTGCAGCATATTCATCAGTTTGGCTTAAATCAAGTACATTAGCTTTTCCTATTTCAATACTGGATATAATATTTCCCCTGTTTGTATCGAATAAATTAGAGTATTTCTCCATTAAATCTTCAATTTTATTTAAAACCGCCTGAATATCTCCTTTTTCACCAGAACTTTTTTCTTCATCATTATATTCTACTGTTAAAACATCCTTAATTATTTGCAGAAAGTTATTTGTTGTTGCCTCTCCATTTTCTACTTTCTTATTAGCTTTTTTAAAAGCTTTTCTAAATTGTGATTCTTGTTTAAATGCATTGTTTGGAATATTAGCTAATTTTTTTATTTCATTAAAGGACATGTAATGTGGATTTATGGAAGGTTTTATTATGTTTACTTCACCGTTTTTAAATTCAGCATCTTTATACTCGCCATGCATATCAAAGATAAAAACAGGTATGCTATAATCCAGCATTCCATCTATCAATACGGAAACTGTATTTGATTTTCCAGCCCCAGTCATTGCTAAAATTGCCAAATGTCTTGTTAATATTGAATTTGCATTTACTCCAACTTCAACATCCTTTTGATTTATAAGTGATCCTAATTTCAATGGATTTTTTACTTTAAATACATCTTTTAGAATTTTTTTATCAGCAATTTCTACTGGTGTTCCTGGTGGTGCTGGTGTTCTTGGAAGTTTTAAGTTGTCTTTAATATCTCCCAGAATCTTTATTTTTCCTTTAATATATGCTTCATTTCCTTCTATTTGCGCTATCATTTCTACAGTATCAAAGCTATAGATATCATCTGTTAATGAAACATTTCCACGTATCATAGCTTCAATCATGCCTAAGACATGTTTTCCATCATATTTAAGACAAACATATTCTCCAACTTGTGGCATTTCTTTTGATATAAAGCTTACTTCAGTTGGTGTTGTCTCTCCAATACATCTTCCGATTATCATTTTAACATTTCCCTTCCTATTTTTTCTCTTATGTTAACTATTGAAGTTAATGTATCCATGTCTTTATATGAAATTAATACATCATTATGTGCTTTTTTAAGCAAATATGGGTATCCTTCACTCGAATACTTCTTAATTTTAGATATAATTGTTAAAACTTCTTTTTTTGAAGCCCTATATGGCAGTTCTACTTTTATTACATTTTTATAATCCTCTAATCTTAAATAAAATATTGTAAAAACCTGATTTTTAAAAAACTCATTTTCAACAAGAAAATTAAATGGAACCTCATCTGATACCTTTTTATAGATTATTTTAGACATTCCTGATTTTCTTGTATATTTGTCAAATATTGAAATGTCTGGAATATTGCTGTTAAATAAATCTCTATTTGTAGAAGTCTTTGATATTGCAATGATTTTTCTATTATATTGCAACAGTTCTTTTAAAAGTATTAATTGTTCTATTGAAGTTAAAAACATCTTATAGTCAATTTTATTGTCTTCTATGCAGAATTCGTCAATGATTTTTGGTGCTTCAAGTTTTGTGTTAAATAATTTTGTACTTTCTTCAAGTTTGTCAAGACTTTTTGACAGCAATTCTTCACGTTTCTCACTTTTTATATTGATTCCTAATGGAAATGGTCTTATTAAATCTCCAAATAATGATCCGTCAAGTAAATAGTAATCCACTTCCATGTATTCCAGTGTTTTAAGAGCACTTTTAGTTTCTAAAACACTCATATATAATCTCAGCAAATCATCAATGAAGCTGTCATGCTCTATGGTATTTATAATTGAGTCATCTAGTGTTTTGAATTCACCATCAAAAATAACAGATTCAGCGCATACTGCATAAAATGTAAATGCTAAAAATTTTCTCTTGTTGAAACTTCCATCACCGGCTGCTATTGAGAAATCTTCTAAATCAGCATCAAATTTGATTTCATCCCATTTCTCAGAGATAGTGTTTTCATCTTTGATCTCAGGCAAAATTTCCTTAAGAGAATTCCTTTTTTTGGCTGCTTCTAAATATAATGAATTTAACATAATAAAACCTATACTATATTATTATGTTAATAATATTAATAAAATAAGAGTAAGAGCGATTGAAAATAAATCACTCTGAAGCTTTTTTAATAGCTGATGTTAATTCAGATATTTTGGATTTAACGTCTGCAGTTTCTTCCACTATTGTACCTGTAACAATAATATCTCCACCAGCTTTTGCAGCAGCATAAGCCGCCTCACCATCTCTTATTCCTCCACCAACTATAACAACCATGTCTTCAGTTGCTTTTTTAATATATGCTACCATTTCTGGAGGAATTGGTTTATCTGCTCCTGACCCTGCTTCAATGTAGAAGAATCTTTGTCCTAAAAATTCTGAAGCCATCGCATATGCAGCGGGTATTTTCGGTTTGTTTCTAGGTACGAGTTTAGCATCTCCAACCCAACCAACAGTTCCACCTGGCTCTGCAACCATATAACCCATTGGAAGGACTTCAATTCCTGATTTTTTAACTCCTATAGATCCTAATGCTTGTGCTCCAATAATCCAGTAAGGATTGTTAGAGTTTAGATAAGTCATGAAGAATATTGCATCAGCATATTTACTTACACTACTTGTGTTTCCTGGAAATATTATTATTGGAACTTCAATATTTTCAGATAATATTTTACATGTAGAGTTTACATCTTCGTTATCAACAGTTGATCCTCCAATCATGATGCCATCAGTTCCAGCTTCAATAGCTAATTGTGCAATTTTTAAAGCTTTTTCTGGGCTTTGCTCATCAGGATCAATAAGTGTAAAATGAATTTTTCTAGTTTTTAATATATCTTTTATATGTTTTTCAACATTTTGCATATTATCATCAACTAAGTGTAAATTTTTAAAAAAAGAAAAAAAGTGTATTTAAAGAGGAATAAATTATCCTCTTGGTTCTTTTGCTTTGTATCTTAAACCTTTGTAACCACATTTTCTGCAAGTAGTTGCACTAGCAGGGTTACGAGCATTACATTTTAAGCAAATTTTAACATTAAACATTCTGTTTTCAGCTTCTTCAAATCTTGCCATAGGTAAACTCCTCCTTAATAATAATATTAAAAAACAAATAATCGTTAGTTATAACTATTACTATAATTTTTTATGATAATACTATATAAAGTTTTAGAAAATCTTCCTTAATTTCGGGATTCTAGGAAATCATTTTGAATTTCTACAACTTCGCTACTTGTATTGGCTTCACTGTAAGCCTCTAAAAGTTCATGATTCAACTCTAAAAAAGTATGACCCCACTTAAATCCCTGAAGCATTTCTTCCGCCTCTTTCTTAAATCGGGTAATATAAAGAGTAGCTGCAATAGCTTCAACAGTTGATAGAATACAGGGTTTTCCGAAATTTACAGGATTAGTAGCTATTAAAAAAGGAAGAGATCTGTGGTACTTGGAAAGGGAAAAAAACTTTTTGGATTTTGAAACTTCATTCCAAGAACAGTCCAGACCTACAATTCCCCTGTGAGCTACAAAACGATAATCCTCATATGAAACAGCTTTTTCAGCAAATGGGTTCAGAACAATGGCACCTGAAGGAATGCGGTTTAGATTATAAACAATCCTGCATTTCCCCATCTTTTCCATCTTAATGGTGGTGCACTTTTTTCTGTCACACTCATCTGCATGAAAAACCGTAACATTCATCTAATCATCCAATTAAGCTGTTCCAACTAATTGCTGATATGCAGTATAATTTCCTTTCTTAGCTTCCTTAACTAGATTAGCACTGTTATCTAAAACCGCCTGGTCAACACCAAAGATTTCATTTAAAGCAGGTACTGTGCTGTTATGTTTTAAAGTAAGTGAAGAGAGTAACGGTGCTACATATCCTTCAAAAGCATCACAGAATACATCATTGGTAGCGCTTACCTCAGTCGGATTGTGGAAAATCACATAAATGATATAACTCTGATTTTCCTTATTAGCTACACACATATAAAGCTGTATTGAAGCATTAGTATTGTTTGTCTCCTTACCAGTAGTTGAATAAATATCCCAGTCCTGATCGTTATATGTTCTATGTTCTGGACCTACCCAACCTTGAAGAGAATAAAACTCAACTAAAAATGAAGCATTTTTAACACTGGACATGTTATATTCAATATTATTTACTTTATCAAAATAAGATGCACTCCAGTTATCTGGATTTTTCACGTTTGAAACGTTGCCAACAAACTTACCGGACATTATATTATTATTAAAAGGAGTTCCTGTCTCTTCAGAAGTAATAAAACCAGAAACATAAACACCACAAACAATAGCTATCGCAACAACTGCAACAACTAAAACAATTATAATATTTTTATTCATTGATTAATTCTCCTATTTCATTAATTCTTGATTATTACTAACTATTTATTGAAACTATATTAAATAAATTGTTATAAAGACCATTTTTAATAAGTAAATTATTTTAATAAACAACTACAAAAAAGAGAGTTAATGACAAAGTAAAAGGTTATATTTATGAAAAAACGACCTATATACAAAATATTACTTTTAGCATTGGTACTAATTTTAATAGTGACGTCTGTATTTATATTTTCAAACGATAACCAAAAAAGTGAAGTGACCACTATCGGAGAAAACGTCAACGGCAGTGTTCAGAAAATAACTACAGGAAACCTTGGATCAGAAGATACTGCAGTTATAATTCTCGGCGTTCATCCAAGGGAACATGAAGTCCATGAGGCATTAAACGCAACAATGAAAAACATAACAAGTACTGACAACAATTTAACTAAAAGATTTGTAATATATTACATTGTGGTAAACGATAACATCACCTCAAGAAATGAAACAAGAGCTGCAGGCGAACAGTTAGCCAATCAGTTCATCGTCCCTGACATTAAAAATGAAACACCATTTTTGGTAACTGATGTTCATGAAATAGACAGATATTATGAATATCCGAACTTCATAGAAGCGATATCAAACAACACAGTGACACAAAATTACATAAAGAACATATCAAAGGACATTGGAATTAGAAACTTTGACTTTAAGGAAGGGACAAGTCCAGAACTTGTTACAAAGCCTATTGCAAATCAAGATCTTAACACAATACTATTTGAAGTTTCCATTACCTACAAAATGGAACAGAAAAAGGAACAGGCAAGAAAACTAATCTATGCAATTGATAATCTAGAGAGGGTTTAGAAAATGAACAGCAAAGACAGAGGCATAATAATCGGAAGAATGCAGCCAGTGCACAATGGCCATATCCAAATAATTAAGAAGACTCTAGATGAAGTGGAAGAAATAATAATCGGAATTGGAAGCGCCCAGGCAAGCCATGAACTAAAGAATCCATTTACTGCCGGTGAAAGAATAATGATGATGGCTCAGGCACTTGCGGAAAACAATATTGATCCTAGCAGATATTATATAATACCTATGGATGACATAAACAACAATTCATTATGGCCAAGCCATGTTAAAATGATGACACCACCATTTACAAAAGTTTATTCAGGTAACCCTCTTGTAAAACAACTATTCAAAGAAAATGGATATGAAATAAGAACTCCTCATTTATATGATAGACTACACCATTCAGGAACCGAAATAAGGAGAAGAATGTTGGAAGATGAAAACTGGCAGGAACTGGTACCAAAATCAACAGTAAAGATTATAAAAGAAATTGATGGAGTTCAAAGACTTAAAAATCTAAACAAAAAAGAGATAAGTGATTTAAATGGTAGTTAAAATAATAGAAAACAAAGAAGAAAAAATAGAGATGGCCGACTTAATAGAGGAGCTCAAAAAAAGCAGGAAAGTGGATTATGCAGGAGCAATCTTTACCTTTGAAGGGATAGTTAGAGGAAAAGAAGAAAACATGAACTTAAAAAAACTAATATTGACTACTCCAGATATCAAAAAAACAACAAAGGAAATAGAAAACATTGTAGAAGCAGCAAAAATAAAATATAATGTATTTGACATATCCGTAATACATCATGTTGGAGAATTTTACACAGGTGACAGCTTATTTTTAGTTGCAGTTCTTGGAAACCATAGAGGTGAAACATTAGATGCACTAAAAGAAGTTATTGAAAGAGTTAAATTTGATGTAGACTTTATGAAAGAAGAAATATCCGACAACGGAACAAAAACCATAATGGCTGGAGGATAATAATGGATCCTTCAACTCCCTTATTTTTTTTAAAAATAATAATATTATTTGGAATTGTTTACTCCATAATAAAACATTTGAAAATAATCTTAATTATACTAGTCCTAATCTTTCTGTTTTTAATGATACAAAGTTATTTTGATATAAGTTTCGTTGAAATAGCTAGAAATTATCTATCTCAATAAAATTTAAAAAATAGAATGAATTCATCCTATTTTCCTACTATAATTTCAGTTGATTTAATAATAGCTTGCACATCGTCTCCTTCTTTGAGACCTAATTTTTCAGCTGATTCTTTTGTAATTACAGCAGTTATGGTATTTGGATCATCAACTTCAATTTTAATACTTGCAGTTATCATTCCAAGATTTACTTCTTTTACTGTACCTTTTAATTGGTTTCTTGCACTTAATTCCATAATTATATCTCCTATAATTTTGTAATTAATCGATATGAATATAGTTATATAAGTATTTATTGAATTTATGAGATAATAATGTTATGCAAGATAAAAATAAACCGATTTCATATCGGAATTATTATTAATTGTAAAAATAAAATATTCAATTATGACTAAAATCGAAATGGAACAGCTTGGAATTATTAAAACTCCTTTTAATGAAATTGAAGGCATGCCTATTCAACCAACAGGAGCAGTAGGTGTTAAAGGTGAAATTATACTTAATGAAAAATTTGTTAAAGGTCTTAAAGACCTCGATGGATTCTCCCATCTGAATATAATCTATTTATTACATGAAGTTGATGGATATAAACTGGAAGTTAAGCCATTTCTTGACAATGACACTCATGGTGTTTTTGCAACAAGATCACCTAAAAGACCTAACCGTATCGGATCTTCTATTGTAGAATTAGATAAAGTTGATGGAAATGTTATTCATATCAGTAATGTTGATGTTTTAAATGGTACTCCTTTACTTGACATTAAGCCCCATGTTCCTCATCTATATGAAGATACAGTTAAAGATTTAAAAATAGGGTGGTTTGAGAAAAAGCATCAAAATGCTAAAACCACAAAATCAGATGATAGATTTAAATAGCTATCATCTAGTTAAATGTTTTAAACTAAATGTTCTTCTAGTTTTTTACGAATATCCTCTGGGATTGGTACTGATTCTTGTTCTATGAAATTAAAGTTTACAAGAACTGCTTTGCCCTTTGCTTTAAGTTCATCATTTTGCCAGGCCTCATGACCTATGGTAAATGAACTGTTCCCTATTTTTGTAATGAAAGTTCTTATTTCTACTTCACCATCATAGTAAATTTGACCTAAATAGTCATATTCCGTACGAACAAGAATTAATTTCCATTTTTCATAGTTTAAACATAGGTCTGGTGTAAAGAATCGGAATATGTCATTTCTCCCAGTTTCGAACCAAACACCAAGTACGTTGTTGTTTACATGTCTTAAACCATCAATATCTCCAAATCTAGGTGTAACATTAATTTTAAACATAATACCCTCTTAAAAAATAATGTGTAGGATTTACACATTATAAATTATTAATCGCCTCTACAATTAAATCAATTGTTGATTCAATATCTTTTTTACTGCAGACACTTACTGTAGTGTGGATATATCTTGTTGGAACTGAAAGAACACCTGTTGGAATTCCTTCACGAGTTAAGTGAATAGCTGTTCCGTCAGTTGTTCCGCCATCACTAACCTCTAATTGGTATTTGATTTCTTTTTCATCTCCCGCTTTAATTAACATGTCTTTAATTGATTTTTGAGTGATTATTCCACGTCCGCTTGCATCAATTAAGATAATAGCTGGTCCTTCACCAATTACTGCAGGTGCTTCATCTGGTTTGATTCCAGGATGATCTCCTGATAAAGTGACATCTAATGCAATAGCCATATCCGGATTTAACCTGTAAGATGATGTTTTAGCTCCTTTAAGACCTACTTCTTCTTGAACAGTACCTACACCGTATACAGTAGCTCTTGTATTTACTCTTTTTAAAACTTCCATCATTACGTAACATCCTACACGGTTATCTAATGCTTTTCCCATAATAAGGTCATTAGGAAACTCTTCATACCATGATTTAAAGGTTATTGGATCTCCTACACGAACCATTGATTCTGCATCTTCCTTATCCTTTGCACCGATATCAATAAACATTTCTTCAGATGGTACAACCTTATTTCTCTCTGCTGGTTTAGTTACATGTGGTGGTTTTGAGCCTATTACTCCAACATGATCCCCATTTTCAGCATGGATTACTACAGTTTGGTTCATTAGCATTTGGTCATTTATACCGCCAATTTTTGAAAATTTAATATAACCTTTATCATCAATGTATCTTACCATCAAACCTATTTCGTCCATGTGTGAAGCAAGCATTATTGTAGGTGCTTTTTTGTTTTCACCTTTTTTGGTTGCTATTATATTTCCCATACTGTCTTTTTCAATTGAGTCAACAGAGTCTTTTAGTTCTCTTTCAATAATATCTGCAATTTTTTCCTCAAAACCAGATATTCCTGGTGTTAGAGAAAGTTCTTTCATTAAATCCATACTTATCACCTTCATATAATTTTTGTTTAAACTTTTATAAACAATATTGGAAAATGTAATCATCCATAACATAACCTTCCCCAATATCTGTAACTACACTGTCTATTTTTTCAAAACCTTTGGCCTTGTAAACATTAATAGCATTAGTATTATGCTTATTAACAGTTAAATATACTGATTTTTTAGATAATTTTTTTGCCACTTCAAATACTTTTTCAAGCATTGTGGAAGCTATTCCTTTTCCCCTATACTCTTTTTTAAGATATAGTTTGCTTAAAAATAACTCAGTTTTTTCATCTTTAACACCAATATAACCGCATAAACTGTTCTTGAAGTAAACCTTGAAGTAAGTGTAGTTTTCATTTTCTACTTGTCTTACCATAGCTTTTAATGATTGAAAATTATCAACCATATAGTCAATTTGGTTCTTGGATATTATCTCTTTAAAAGATTCGTTCCAGATTTCATAAGCCAAATTGGCTATTTCTTCTAAATCCTCAGTCTTTTCCACTTGTTTTATCTTAATTGGCATGATTTTTATCTGATAATGATTTGAATCCTATGGGAACTGTACTATATTTAGTTCCAGCTGCTGATACTACATCCTGTACTCTTGATGTTAAAAATGATTGTGGTCTCCATGGAGCGTCCTGGTCTTCACGTACAATTGACACTTCATCAACAATACCATGTTCAAGTAAATATATCAAAATAGCTGATACTACACCCCCATCTTGACCTATAATTGACTCCGCTTTAACAGATAATAATTCAATATAATCTCCAAGTGGTTTTTTATCTATATCCTTGTCAAATATCTCTTCACTTACAAATGTTCTTGGACATGCAAAGTAACATGCATGGCAACCTTCTTCACATTCTTTAGTTAAAACTGGTTTTCTGTGGTTTATCTGAATTCCTTCAATTGGACAGACATATTCACATGCACCACAAAGTACACATGCTCCTACACTAATAACATCACTTTCAAGATTTTTAAATTGACAAATAAGTGCTTCTTGTTTAACTTCTTCATCACTCATGTGTCTTTTTGAGAGAACAGGTCTTGCAACTGCTTCTCTTTTTTTAATGGTCTGTGTGTTATTAGATATTTTCTTATTTGCTACATTTCTAAGAATTCTTTCTCCTTTCTCATCAAGTTTTTCTGCTTTAATGTAGCCATTTTTAATTGCTTCATCTACAATCTGTTTTCCTTTTTGTGTTCTAACAATAACTGTAGAATGATCTTCAGGTGTTCCCACTGAACCTACTGAAACATCGGATGCATCTGATGTGAAATCAGTGCAGATATGACAGTTTTTACGTGTGAATAGTTCTGTTTCAGCTATTGGAATTTTAAAAGTAGAACCATCCATTAAGTAAGCTATAAAGTATCCCTTATCTATTCTAAATTCCTTAACCTCAAATAGTTTAATTCCCTTTTCTTCTAAGAATTTTTCAAGATAAGAGTATGAGAAATTTTCCATACAGAATAATCCTAATTTAAAATCAATGTCAGATCCACCAGTATAATCTTCATATTTGTTTATTTTGGTTGCAGCTAATATCTGGCAAGGCGTACCGACTAATGCTATTTTATTACTACTCATATTTTCACCTTATTATAACTATTTTTAGTTTCCATTTAATTTAAAGTTTTCTAAACATGATGTTAAATTATTAAATAAAACTCTTTAAATGTTTAAAAAATAATAGAAAAATAGCTATTTTATTAAATATTATGCAAAAATTTTAAAAATAGAATAATAAGTTGGCAACCTATTGCCGTTTTAATTATAAAATTGTTTATCTAAAAAGATATATCTTATCTATAAATCAATAACCATTCCAGAATGCAGTTCAACAAATCTTTCTTTTAAAATATTTTTTAACCATTTCCCTGCAATTTTACCTGTGCAATGCCCTGTATAAAAGTTTGCATCAGTATTTTTTAAAAGAAAATTACCTAATTTTTCAACTTCCAAATGTGAAAATCCACAACTATTAACACCCTCATTCCCCATTAAGTGAAATCCTCCAAAAAATGCTTTAATCTCCTTTCCTGGAAACATCTCTTTAATTTCATTTATAATATTTTCAACACCACCATGTGAACAGCTATTGAATAAAAACAAATTGTTGCCCTCCTCAAAAACTATTGTCTGTTCATGAGAAAAGTCATCTGGAACTTTCTCACCATTGCAAAGGAAATAAAGTTGAGCATATTCTCCTCTTTTACTTAAACCATCAGTCGTATGTGGACAGATATAAACACCAGAATCAACCTCTTTAAACCCATCAACATAAATAAATCTATTACAATAATCTCTTAAAAGGCTTTTAGAAATACCAATATACTTTTTTGAAGAATAATACTCTTTTCCTTTGGAATTTTCCTGAAGATAAACATCAATATTCTTATTCATTTTAAATAGCTCTTCAAAACCATCTGAATGATCATAATGGCCATGAGATAAAAAAGCAACATCCACATTGGATAAATCAACACCTAATTTAAAGGCATTTTCTAAAAAGATTCCAGTTTTTCCACTGTCAATTAAATAAGTTTTACCGTTATATTCAATAAAAAAGCTTAAACCATGTTCTCCTTTAAATATATCATTTGCATTATTTTCAACTAGAACAAATACTTTCATAGCTAATAATTTTTAAGTTAAATTAGAAATAATTATCTAATAACTGGTCTTTTTAATCAAAACACTTAAATATTATTAAATAAATTTATTAAATGGTGTATTATATATGTTATTCGAAAAAATCTCAGAAGTGTATTTTAGTCCATCTAATACCACAAAAGAAATAACAAACAAAATAGCAAAAAATTTTGAGGGGACTTATGAAATATACGATTTACTAAACTATGAAAAAGACAGAATTCCAAGAGAATTCGGTAGTGATGAACTTGCTGTAGTTGGTATGCCTGTATTTGCCGGAAGAATCCCTCAAGTAGCTAGAGAAAAATTAGAAAAATTCCATTCTGATGGTACTCCAGCCATCGCATTTGTAAACATAGGAAATGCTGACGTAGGTGACGCATTACTTGAGCTAACAGACATACTTAAAGAAAACGGATTCAATGTTATTGGTGCTGCAATCTTTGTAAGTCAACACTCAATATTTACAAATGTTGCAAAAGGTAGACCTGACGAAAAAGATTTAGAAAAAATCAAGGAATTTGCAGATAAATGTAGTGAAAGAATTGACTTTAAAGGAGATATAACTGTTCCTGGTAATAAACCATATAAGGAATATAAAATTGTTCCTTATAAAGCTGGTTGTGATGAAACCCTTTGTACATTCTGTTATGACTGTGTCAGTGCATGTCCAAATGATGCTATACCAGAAGATGACCCTGTTGTAACTGATGTTGATAAATGTGATGGATGTTCTGCATGTATTTATATCTGTCCAGAAGATGCTAGATCCTTTGTTAATGAGGACTTTGATCAAGTAGCTACTGCATTTGCAGAAAAATTCTCAAAAAGAAAAGAACCAGAATTTTTCTTCTAAAATTCCCTTTTTTTCTTTTTATGACTATTAATGTAAAAACCCAATAAATTTATGGGGTTTTAATTTTAAACTTATTTTAATCTTATCTTCTTTAATAAAAGTCAAATATTTAAATTAAAGATAAACTAACATCTATGGACAAAATTTTAACTAAGAGATTTTATAATCTATTTTTAGCTACATTTCTTACGTATTCAACTTTATCATTGTTGGCTATTTCTTTTAGGACTTTTTTATTTGATATTTTTTTAGTAGCTGCTTCACGCACTCTCCATGATTTATCATTTTCAGCTATTTCAATAAGAATTTTCTGATTCTTAATTTTAGAAATAGCTCTTACTGAAATATCTTCAGCAATATTCAACTTATAAATTTTATATAATATCTCTTCATCATCAATCTTATTTAATGCTTTAAGTGAGAAATCTAAATCATCAGGATGGCGAATAACATTGATTAAAATACCTATATCATTAACATGATTAAGAGCTTCTTTTCTAATATCTTTTATTGATGCATTACTTAATATATCAATAAAAAGACTTTCGGATTTCACGTGTTTTAAAGCCTCTTCAGCAATTGATGGATCTTTACTTCTGATTGATATTTCAGCAAATAGCTCTTCATTATCAATATTAGAATTTGAAAGAGCGTTTCTTCTTACAAAAGAATCATCGTCATGTAAAATAATATCAAAAAGGATAGATTTATTATTGATAAAATTAACTGCATTTTGACGAACAAAACGGTCAGGATCGTTTTTAGCAACACAAGCAAGAATCTTTTGACTAGAAATCTTCTTAACAGCTTCTACACGAACAATTTTATCCTTGTCATTAGTAGCTATTTTTTCAAGAAGTTCTTCATCATGGAGTCTTTTGACTAGATCTAAACGAACATCAGCTTTAGAAGCTTTAAGCGCAATATTTTCAAGTAATTTCTTATTTTTAATCTTTTCAAAAATCTTATTTCTTAATTTTGCATTCTGCTCATCTTTAACAATATCTGCAAGAACATTCTCATCATCTATTCTTTCAATTGCTATGCTCTTAACTTCTTCATCTTTTTCCTCAAACATAAGTTCTTTAAGAACGTCAATATCAACCTTGGATATTTTCTTAAGTGCTGACGCTCGGATTTTATGGTCTTTAGCATTTAAAATAAGATCATCTAAAACAACATCATCTTCAATTCTATCTAAAGCAGCACCACGATATCTTTTATCAATAGCTTCAATAGCAATTTCAGCTAATGTTTCATCGTCATGAATCTTATTGAAGATTTCATCAACCCCATCAGATTTCTTCTGATTAATAACAATTTGAGAAATGGACTTGTTATTTTCCCCTAATCTTTCATAAGCAAAGCTTCTAACATCATAGAACTCAGCGTTTTCAGCTGCATCACGTAGAAGAACAAAATCATCAATCCGACTAATAGCTAGTAGACGAATTGCCCTATCCTTAACATTTTTAGCAATATCGAGTAAAACAAATTGATCTTTAATATCATTAGTAGCTTTAGCTCTAGCATGACGGTCTTTACCCGTCATAGCTATCTCTTTTAAAGTTAAATCATAATGACTAACCTCATGGTCAATATTTTCCAAATCCTTTTTAGTTGACTTAACATCTTTTTTCTTCTTAAATCTATCAAAAAAGCCCATAGAACTCACCCATTTACTTCCCCATACATTTTCATTAAAAAACTAGCTAGTGAAACAATATCCTGCCTGTTATGATCTACAATAGGAATTAAAGGTCCAAGATTTCCCTCTTTTAAATATGTATCGTAATAACCTGGAATATATTGACCTGGAACATCCCCACATCTCTCAATACCAAAAATATCTTTTTCAATTGTTTGCAATTGGCAATTTAAAAGCTTGTCACCCCATAAATATCTAGCATAATATAACAAATCAAAATGAGGAATATCTAACTTAAAATCAGACATTCGAAAATTTCTTAAACGATTCCGAATATAAGGAATATCAAAAAACTTACCATTAAAAGTAACATGTACAGAATCTTCATCTAAATGTGAAATAAAACAATTTAATGCAGCTGCTTCCTCAACAACATCCCTAACTAAATATTGTGTAGATCTAATTTTATTATTAACTATTTCAGCTACACCAATCAATATAATAGGAACGTTAGAAAGACCTAAAGTCTCAATATCCATAAATTTAAAATCACCCTTATCAAATAAACTAGCAGACTTTAAAAGATTCAAATTACAATCCTTGCCATATCTATTACTCTTAATAAAATCAATTAAGTTTGGAGAAGTTAAATTGTCAATATTGTCAAGAACCACAGAAGCCTTATCACAATACATATCATGATTAGACAAATCTTCCAAAGAATTATAACCATTACTTTTAAGACTAATCTCCTTTTTAACACCAATTCCCGGCACTAGCTTAAGATTGGATTTAAGATTATTTCTATAATCATTATCCTTTAAATTAAAATTAATAGGCTCTTCAGTAGTAATCTGTAAAACTTCCCCATAATCATTATTAATTACTTTACTTCCTTTAAAATCCTCAAAAGTAAAATTTTCATATTTATTTAACAACGCATTCTTATAATTATAAAACTGGAGAAACTCATTATCAATATCTATATTAAATAACTTTTCTTTAGATATATTATCCTCAATAATGGATTTAAATAGATAATCTTCATGAAATTGTCTTGACATACTTCTCACAATTAACTTTAGATAAATATTTAAAAATACTTTACTATAAAACTAATGAAATTAATCTAATTCTTTTTACTTATGTGTTGAAGGTAACCTTACATTTATATTTATTTTTATAACTATTTATTAACACTTAACTTTAGATAAATTTATAAAAATAATTTTCTATAATATATAATTAAGCAATGTATAGACAATGGAATATTAAAACTGATTTAATTGGACCTGTTTCAGTTATATTCAATGAAAAAATTGAAGAATTGATTCTAACCAATCCTGATGAAGATTCAGTAAGTTTAGCTTACAAAAAATATGGTCCTCTCGAATTAGAAAAATCTGATATAGTAAATGAAGTGGAAAAGTTTTTACACAGCTACTTTAAAGCTAAAGACTATAAGTTTGATTTGCATAATCTTAACTTAGATAAATGTAAAGATTTCCAAAGAGAAGTTTTATTGGAGCAACTTAAAACACCCTTCGGCAGAACAAATTATTATAAAGATTTAGCGATAGCTATTAATAATCCTCAAGCATCACGGGCTGTTGGAAATGCCCTTAGAAACAACCCTTTTCCAATTATTATTCCTTGTCACAGAACTATTAAAGGAACTAATGAAATCGGAGGTTTTGCTGGTGATGCGAGAAATTATTATAAAAGAATTCTACTTGAACATGAAGGAAATAATATAATAAACGGTAAAATAGTGGGAGATTAAAAATATGAAATACAAATGTAAAATATGCGGAAGAATTATTGATGAAGAAGAAATGGGTATTGCCCTTAATTCTTTAAAACATTGCCCAACATGTAAACAGTCAGTAGAAGAGTTCGTTCCAGTAGAAAGTGATGAAGAAGAAATTGTAGAAAATTCTACTGATTTAGCTTATGACCATCTAAGAAAAGACTCCAATATACGTTACATGAACACGATTCATGAGATAGCTGTTACAGGTGAAAGTCCAATTGCTTCTATGTGTACATTGATGGAAATGCCTAATTGGGATGACATTCTTATTCTCGGTTGTCAATTAAATCCACATCCATTAGAAAATGATGTTCCGGTTAATACGCAAACAATTATTGGAAAAAATGCTGAAAAACCAATGGTTCTTGAAACACCAATATATGTAACCCATATGTCATATGGTGCATTATCTAAAGAAACTAAAATTGCATTAGCTAAAGGAACAGCTATGGCAAAAACAGCAGTGTGCAGTGGAGAAGGAGGTATTCTACCTGAGGAATTGAATAATTCCTACAAATACATTTTTGAATATGTTCCAAACCAGTATAGTGTAACTGACGAAAACCTTCAAAAGTCAAGCGCTATTGAAATAAAAATAGGGCAAGGTACTAAACCAGGACTTGGTGGACAATTACAAGGAGCTAAAGTTACAAAGGAAATAGCTGACGTTCGTGGAAAACCTATAGGAGAAGATATTCATTCACCAGCTAATATTCCTGGAGTTGAAACAAAAGATGATTTAAAAGAGCTTGTAAGTGAACTTAGAAACAGATCAAATGGTCGTCCGATTGGTTTAAAGATAGCTGCAGGGAGAATAGAAGATGATCTAGATTTTGCACTTTACAGCGACCCTGATTTTATTACTTTTGATGGCCGTGGAGGAGCAACTGGAGCAAGTCCAAAGTTAGTAAGAGATTCTACATCTATCCCTACAATATATGCTCTAAGCAGAGCTCGCAAATACCTTGATGAACATGCATCAGATGTTTCACTAATAATTACTGGGGGTTTAAGAGTTTCTTCAGATTTTGCAAAAGCACTAGCTATGGGGGCTGATGGAATAGCTATTGGAAGTGCAGCACTTATTGCCACTGCATGTCAACAATACCGTATCTGTGATACTGGAGAATGTCCTGTTGGAGTTGCAACACAAAATAAACAATTACGTGAAAGATTGAAAATAGATCATGGATCAGCAAGATTATATAACTTCTTAAAGTCTTCAACTGAAGATTTAAAAACTTTTGCAAGAATCACTGGTCATGATGATATTCATGAAATGGATATTAAAGATCTTGCAACATTTAACAGTGAAATCTCAAATTATACTCAAATAAAACATACATAAAGGATTGGAGAAATGAAACTTAAACTAGCTATAACTTATGGAATACTGGAATGGGGTTTAATATATTTAATTACAGTTATATTAAATCATTTTATCACTGATGATTTACCCTATATTGATATAACTATTCCATTATCAATTATTATTGTGACAACTATTTTAACAGTACTCTACATTAGAAATTTTGACTCAAATGAAGTAATTGAAGGATTGAAGCTAGGTATAATATTATTTATAATCGATTTAATATGTGATGCTTTATTTTTAGAATTGATAAATAATCATAATCCAATTATTGAAAACTATCCTATACACGTAATATCAATGTTAATTATGATTCCACTAATAACAACATTTATTGGATATTTAGCACAAATGGAAATTGAACTAAGGTGAATTATTATGACAGTACCAAAAAATCATCCAAGATATGAATCTTTATTAATTAGAGATAAAATGGTAAAGGCAAACGAAGATGGAATTCTAGCGCCATCAGCACTAATTGCTCATGGAAGAGGTGAAGCGTTTGACTATTTGCTTGGTGAAAAAACTACACTTCCGGCTAAAAGAGCCATGTATGTTGCAATTGCCACTATGTTACTTGCAAAGGACCCTGTTATTTCTGTGAATGGAAATACAACAGCTTTAGTTGCAAATGATATTATTAAACTAGCTAAAGTACTTGATGCTAAAATAGAAATCAATTTATTCTACAGAACACCAGAACGTGTAGAAAAGATTGCTGAAGTTTATAAAAAACTTGGATATGAAAATATACTTGGAACCGATGAAGATACCCTTAAAAACCTAAAGGGTATTGAGAATCCAAGAGCAACAGCAAGTAAAGATGGAATATATGATGCAGATGCCATACTTGTGCCATTAGAAGACGGAGATAGAGCTGAAATACTTGCTAAAACTGGTAAAAGTGTAATTACAATAGACTTAAACCCATTATCTAGAACTTCAATTAAATCAAATGTTTCCATTGTAGATAATATAATTCGTGCAGTACCAATGATGATACAGATAGCCGAAGATCTTAAAGAGCAGGACAATGTTCTTTTAAGAGAGTTAATAGAAAATTTCAATAATAAAGAAAACCTTAAAGATTCATTAGAAGAATTTAAAATAAAAGAAGAAGAGTAGTGAAAAATAATGCAAGTTATGGGAATATCTGGAATGCCTGGATCTGGAAAAAGTTTAGTTTCTGAAATTGCTATTGAGAAAGGTGGACAAATAGTTAGTATGGGAGATATTATCCGGGAGGAAGCTAAAAAAAGAAATGAAGATACAAAAACAACTGCTAAAAAATTAAGAGAAGAATATGGTCCTAATATAGTTGCAGAACTTACAATTGCAAAAGTTAAAATCCTTATTGAAGAAAATAAAAGCAGTTTAATAATTATTGAAGGCATTCGTAGCCCTTTTGAAATTAATCTTTTTAAAAATAATTTTAATGACTTTAAAATCCTTTCGATATTTGCAAATCCAACATTAAGATTTGAAAGACTGAAACAAAGAAAAAGAACTGATGACTCTAAAAATTATGATGAATTTGTAAAAAGAGATCAGATGGAACTTAATTTTGGAATTGGATCAGTTATAGCATTATCAGATAAAATCATTGTCAATGAAACTGATTTAGAAAGTTATGTTAAAAAAATTAATGATTATTTAAATGTAATAATAAATCCTTAGTGTTTGTTAACAATAGTAGCATTATTTATTATATAAACACCATTATCATAATTCCATTTTCTTTCTGCATCTAAAATTTTAATTGATTTTTTGAAAATAGGTCCGTCAATAACAAGGGTTTCTGCTTCTCCACCTTCAAAAGCAATATCAACATGATATTTTTTATTTAATTCAACTATTTCTTCAATAGCAGTGTCATCTATTTCACGACCTAACCATGACTCATCAAGACCATCAGCAAATACTCCGCTAATTATAACTTTAAAACCTAATGAAACTATTTCTTTCATATATTCCAGTTCATTTACATGCCAGTATGGAGATATGATTTCAAGACCAACTTCCAAACCCAATTTTTCAATTCTAGATTTTTGATACTCTGAATATAATGCTCCAGTATATATACCTTCAATGCCTAAATTTTTAAGCTTTTGAAACTCCCTTTTTAAATCTTCAAGTTCCTCTTCTTTAATTCCATTAGTGTTAGCTATGATGATAGGAATTTCAATCGCTTCAGCAAGTAAATAAGTGAGATGGATGTTAGGTACGTGGAACATGTATGATTCATCATTAATTGACTCCATTGAAAGGAGGTATTCAACATCATCACCATTTTCCAAAGCATTATACAATGCCATTGTACTATCTTTTCCACCAGAAAATAAAACAGCTACTTTCATTTTTTACGCTTTCCTATTTTAAGTTTTCTAAATAGAACAACAACATTATCAAAGTAAATACCCATTAATGCTACAATAACTCCAATACCTCCAGAAAGAAGTACAAATTCACCATAGTTTAACATAGTAGTATTAGTTTGATTAATACTATCTTGAATTGGTCCTTCGACCTTAGAAGGAACAATACCTCTTTGGAGCAAATAATCACTTACAGAATCAAAAGCTGAGGAAGATAAAACAATCTTAACATGAACCTGAGCATAGGATATAGTGCCTTCATACACCTCAGTATACCATCCGGAGAAAGACTTCAGACCATCCATAGCATCGTAACCTGGCTTTAAGTCAATATCAATTCTACCACTTTCATTAATAGTAAAATTCTTATAATTACTATCTAGATTCTGTAGAACACTATTCATCCAATCCATTTCTTTATCCGTGAAATGCCACATATAAAACGTTATTCCTGTTTCTTCAAAAGAATAAACACCATCCATCTTTGTTAAATTCTCTTTTAAACCATCAATATCTGAAGCAGAGGAAAGATCCAAAAACATTGTTTCATTATTAGTTGGTACAACTTTCTCAAAAGTACTGACAACCTCTGGAACTTCATCATAAAGTGGTGATAAAAAGAAAACACCCCCTATACAGCCAATAACAAAAGCACATACTAAAACAAGCGCTACTTCTTTTTTAGGCATGAATGGTTTTAACATCCCTATTGAAAAAATAAAAATCATCATTATAATAAATAAGACTATATAAATAGCCGCTGTTAAAATATCCATATAATTCACTCGCCATAAAATTATTCTTATAATACTTTTACTATTAATTAATAAATAAAAGTTTTGAATAAAATAATAAGAAAATAGAAAAAATTGCTAAAAAAAAGTTAATTTAAGGCAAATAATAGAAAAGTAATTTAAAAATGAAATAAATCCAAAAATAAACAATAATATTAAATTATAAACTATTATTATTCTATTGTTTGCAGAACTGAATTTGAAATTTTATTTAAAAACAATGGTATCCTTAATTAAATTCATTATCTCGTTATTTAAATCATATTTTTCAAAATATGGTGGAGATGATGGCATCGAATTACCAGGATGACGTATACCGTAGATAATTTCATATTTGGTAATTTTCATTCCAAAATCAACATGCTCAAAGTCAATAGTTCCAAATTCCTGTTTCAATACCTCATCACATGGTGAATCAATGAAAATGCTTTTTTCTTTATCTCCAGATTTTATTAAAAACTCATTTTCCGTAATTCTTTCAACAAATGCCAGAGCTATATAAATTCCATCATTATTTAAGCATTCAAGTACTTTATCAAAAAATTTTTTATCTAATGGTATAATATCATCAAATGACAATCCCAATAACTCAGCAATTGTGGTTGGTGCTTCATTATTATTTAAAGGAGAAACATAATAACACCCATCTAAATATCCGCTCAATACTGTATTTTTTATTGTTTCTTCAATATCGATTTTAAAATCTTCTAATTTCTTAATATAGCTTTTAATATCTTTATTTTCACCCATATTACCATCCAATATTAGAAACTTTAAGTGTTTTTCATAAAGTGAAATAAGATTAACTCTTATATTATTATATTGTGTTTAAAATATATAAATATTATTAGTAAATAATAATAAAAGTCAAATTTTCTTCATAATAATATT
>ENA-UOJG01000294-UOJG01000294.1-human-gut-metagenome-genome-assembly--contig:-C47-NODE-294-length-75214-cov-60.194548_pt1 | contig 75214 bp, 73 predicted proteins | sample MGYA00242340_ERZ723887 | MGnify/ENA metagenome assembly ERZ723887 | reverse complement strand
AAGACTTTTCAATTTGCATAATGACAAAATCACACGATTTGTCGGATGAACCACTAAATGGGGCATAGACTATATTACTCCGGATATGTCACTGGCCTCACTTAGCGGAGGGGAGAAGACTAAGGTGTTTCTTGCAGGAATCGAGGTGTTCAAGCCTGATATGATTCTGATGGACGAGCCCACCAATCATTTAGACATGAAAGGACGGGCTCAGCTGTATGACTTTGTCCAAAAGACGAACAGCGCCATAGTCATTGTCAGTCACGACAGGGCTTTGCTGAACCTGATGCCGGGCATCTTTGAGATGTCATCCACTGGCATGCAGTTCTATCCAATGAACTACTCTCAATACAAGGAGACTGTTGATGCTGAGTATGCCGCTAAAGTCGCAAGTTTTCAGAACGAGCAGAAAGAACTGAAGAAAGCTGAGAAATTGGCACAGAAGACCATGGAACGGCAGCAGAAACATGCCTCAAGGGGAGAAAAGCACAGTGCAGGACAGGGCATTGCCCGCATAGCCATGGGGAACAGACGAGACAGTTCGGAAGCAGCAACCTCTCATCTAAACAAGGTGCAGCAGGAGAAACTGCAAAGGATGAGTCAGAAGGTACATGAGATACGGGCATCCATCAGCGATGACAAATCTGTGAAGATCAATATCAGCAATTCTGATATGCATGGAAGCAAACGGCTGATAGAAGCTGATGGCTTAACTTACAGATACGAAGGGCGGAATGTCTTATGGCAGGATGATCCATTGAGTTTTTCAATCTCAAGCGGCGAGCGGATTTGGCTTCAAGGTGATAACGGAACTGGCAAAACTACATTGCTCAAACTGATTGCAGGTTCCTTACAGCCCACCACTGGAAAGATATGGCGAAGAGGTTCATTGAATATCTTGTATCTCGACCAGGAGTATTCTTGTATTGACAATGACAAGACCGTTTATGGTCTGCTGGAAAGCTGCAACAGCAAGAAGCCCGAGCATGAACTGAAAATGCTTCTCAACCGCTTTATGTTTACAGCTCAGACGTGGGATAAGAAATGCGTATGCCTGAGTGGCGGCGAGCGGATGAAACTGGCCTTGTGCTGTCTGCTCATCGCAGAGAAGGCTCCGGATATCATCATCGCTGATGAGCCGACAAACAATATAGACATCTCCTGTATGGACATATTGGCTGATACGTTGAAGAATTATGTCGGGACATTGCTCATCGTCAGTCATGATGAACAGTTCATTCATGATATTGGCATCAAACGGATAATCAGTATTTCTTGAATCCCCTTTATGAACACTAAAGCAACGGCAAGAAAATATTAATTTTAGCTATCTTATTTCTCGTTGTCAAATGAATGTTGTAATTTTGACATTGATAAATAAAAGGATTACGAATATGTTGAAAGAAGTTAGCTATAAGGATCTGAAGTTCAATCCTTTCAGACTTATCGGTGATGAATGGATGCTGGTAACCGCCGGGAATGAGAAAGACGGCTGCAACACGATGACAGCCTCATGGGGCGGTATCGGATGTCTGTGGGGACACAACGATCCGGTGGCGACCATTTACCTCCGCCCGTCACGATACACAAAGGAGTTTGTTGACAAAGAGGATCATTTTACGCTCTGTGTCATGGATAAGTCGTTCAAGAAGCAGATGGCTTATATAGGCTCTGTGTCGGGCCGTGATGAGGACAAGATAGCAAAGACAGGTCTGACTCCAGTCTATGCCGATGGTACCACCTACTTTGAGCAGGCAAAGCTTGTGCTTGTATGTAGGAAAATGTATGCCCAGGAACTCAAGGAAGAGGATTTCTTCTATAAGGAGACTGTGGATCAGAGTTACCCTCAGAGAGATTTTCACACGATGTACATCGGCAAGATAGAGAAGGTGCTTGTCCGCGATGATGAATACCTCGGCTGAGAATTTGCTATGAGCAAAAAGACAGAATACAAGCAGAAGAATGAGCGGTTTATGCTTGATCTGATTCCATATTATGGTTACCTTTTAGTTCATGAATACCTCTATAAACTGTATTTTTAGACACGCCATATTCCTTGCAGACCTCTTTTACGCCGTGCCGACCCATATCCAATGCCATTTTAGCATAGAACAGCCGACGTTGCCTTTCATTGAGGTTCGCAATGCCTGGAAAATTCCTCTTTTTGTCGCAGTTGCTATGTCTAACGTTTCTTGTTTCCACGTTCCGGCTTGCGCTCTGCAAAGATAAGGAATTTTATCGATAATAAAGAAATTATTCATATAATAAAAGCCTACGTATCAGTTAATTAAACTAAATATACATTCTGAATATAATAAACAAAACAATTACTCAATATAAGATTATCAAATGTGATAAACTTTACCAAGTTATTTTTTGAAGATCACTTAAGTCGGGACTGCATGGAGGCTATCTGACCGTTCTGCGTTTCAACTTGACCTTTCAGGGTCTTTACTTCTCCTTCGAGTGCCTTGACACGATCTTCTACTTTTACGGTTTGTCCTGACACTGTGGCGGAGAAAGCCACACACATGATAAGCGTAATGATTTTGTTCATAAGATACGTTGTTGATGTATGCTACAAAGGTAATGATAATTTGGCAAAGGACAATGGGATATTCCCTAAAGATTGAGAGAATATCCCTATTGATGCTTAATCACTTGTGATAACTTACTGAGAGTTGAGCAGGCTCTTTATCATCTCGTCAATTTCACGGTTCACTCGGGCAAAGTTACGGTTCAGCATAACTTCCTTCTGGCGGGCATCCTTGAAGGCGTAAATCTTGGGGAGGTTAACGTATTGAGCTTCTTCCTTCTTGATTTCTGCCATATTGAAGTTGGTCTTGCAAAAATACTTAGTGGTCCTGAACTCAGGGCTTTCCTCAAGGTTGATGCTGCTGAAGGAGCTGCGCTCCGTAGGTGTGAAGTCACGGGCAGCCTGTCCGGCGAGCCAGCCAGTTGCCATGTCGGCTATCTTGGCGGCAGGAACGAGGTTGTCCATCTTCTCGCTGATGGAGGTGCTGACCTTTGAGTCGTTGATGGTGATGGACTTGCTTGTCTGCTTGGCCTTGCCGAAGACGTCGTTCTGTGCCCACTCCAATGTTTCCTTGTTGCGTGCCGCACCCATGAAGATGTTGCCGCAGGTGGTGATGATCTTCTGCATGCCGTTCTTGCCGTAGTCGGCCTCCAACTGGGGCAATTCCTGGAAGCCGAGGGTGACGGCCACCTTGTTGCTTCGCGCAGTACCGATAAGACGGTCTATCTTGTGGAAGTAGAGGGTGGGCAGCTCATCGACGATGATACTAACGGGTAGGTTACCTTTGCTGTTGATACGTGTGACGAGGCGGTTGAGGATGAGGGCATTGAGCGAGCCGATGACCTGTTCTTTCTCCGGGTCGTTGGCGATGACGAGGTAGCTGGGACTGTTCCTGTCGGAGATTTTCAGATCGAAGTCATCGCCGGTGAACACCCAATAAGCCTCTGGGGAAACAAGACGGGCGGCATTGACACGGAGTGTACCCACCATACCCTCAAGCTGGTCGTTGGCCTTGTTCTTGTAGGCGGACTGGAACGGTGCCATCAGTGACATGATCTTAGGGTCCTGCATGAGGATGTCAAATACCTCGCTGTAGCTGCGGCCTAAAAAGCTCAGCACATGAGGCATGTCGCTGTACTCGCCCGTAATGGTGTCGGGCTCCACCTCGTTGCCACTCTCGTCTTCGTACCAGCTGCGTTCGATGCGTATCTCCTGCTTGTTGCCGTTGAGATAGGTAAAGCCGTCCAAGTCAACGAACATATCGTCGCTGTCGGTGGAGACATTGTTGCTGTTGCAGTCGATGAAGTCAAGCACGACATTACCTTGTTCATCCAATGCCTTATAGTCTCTCCAGTTGTGGATGACAAGACGGAGTTTTCTATTATTCCACAGCACGTAGCGGTTCAGTTTCCTGCCGTTCTTATAACCCGTCGGGTGGAAGTTGACGAAGAAGTAGATGATGGCGGCAAGGAAGTTCTCGGCGGAGTTCTGGAAGAAAGCCTCTGAGCCGCCTTTCTTCTCGCCACCACCTTTGTTAAGAGAGGACAGGAGGGTGGCCGCTGTCTCGGAGGCTGCCGCCAAGTCGGGGATGTACTTTCGCTGGATGGGGTTCACACGGTTAGAGTACTCCACGTCGGTAAAGTTGACGATGCGGAAGCCGCAGTTGTTGGGCAGCGTGCCCTGCTTGCGGTTCTTGCAGTACTGGTAGAAGAGATTTCGGGCCAATGCCGGGAACTTATAGTCATAGACCATCATGGCGAAGCCCTTGGCACTGTGCTGGCGGATGAACGGGTCGATGATGCCGAAGGACTTACCCGAGCCGGGCGTACCCAGGACGATGGTGGCACGGAAGGGATTGATGATGTTGATCCAACCGTGGTTCAGCTTCTTCTTGTAGTAATAGACCATGGGGATGTTGACGCTGTACTCGTTCTCTTCCTTGTTACGGCTCTGCTCGAACGACTCGTTTTCGAAGTTCCATTTGTCATCGCCAATCTTTGTGTTGAAGTATTTGGCAATAGCGTCGAGGCTCTGGTGGATCAGCATGATGCCTATGACAGAGCAGAGTGCGTAGAGGCAGCGGTTCAACGGGAAGCCGGAAAAATAGATGTCCCATGCCCCTTTATGAAAGACGAAGCAGAGCAGCGTCATCGTACATCCTGCCACCATTGGATAAACGACCATCGTCTTCATATTCCACTTCAGGCTCTTCCGTGCCTTGGTGCCGATGCAGGTTACACCGACGCAGATAAGTTCCATGACCTTACAGGAAAGGACACTGTCAAAGACCTTGAAGCGGTGGAAGAGCTCAAGGACGAAGGCTGTCATGCGGTTGTCGGAGGTGATGGGGAGGTTCATCACTATCTCGACTATCAGGATAAGGTAGATGCACGAACGGAAGAAGTTGTACATCTGTTGCTGTTCACGGGTTTCTTCCACGATGATATGAGTTAAGTGTTATTAAATGAGAATTCAGGGATTGGATATTAGAAGGCTGGCAATCTTTGAGGGCGACAGTTAACGTTATTCATTCATTTTGAGTAACTTTGCACAAGAAAAGGAAATCAAGGCAAATGAAATCAATTTGTGGCGTCATTACAAGGAATGGCATGTTTGCTGTAAGATGTTTGTTGGTACTGACCACCCTCGCACTGATGGGCGTTTTGGTCCATTTTCTGCACGACAGGTCGGCCATTTATCCTCCTGCAGCAGCTTTGGCCACAGGCCTGTTGGTCATGGATCGTCGGCCATGGAAGGTAGTCGCGAGGCAGATACCGGGATTTCTGACTGTAGCGGCCTTGATGGGAACAGCTCTAGCCACATGGCTGGCCGGTTGCCCCGTCATCGCATTCACAATCGGATTCCTTCTCACCGCCATGCTTCTTCTCTTCACCCATGCCACTTTCTTTCCAACCTTGGCAACATGTCTGCTGCCAGTGGTGTTGCATATCACGTCGTGGACCTATCCGGTGAGTGTCCTACTGATGTCTTCATTCATTGTGTTGCTCTCGGCAGGAATCAGCCGGAGTTCGTGCCAGGACATGGTATCCCCACAAATTCCAAGACTTGGAGGTATCACTTCCGTACAGATACGTCAGTGGACGCTGATAGGCGCAGCCATTCTGCCACTGATGCTGTTTGCCGAATTCCTGCATCAAGGAGCCCTCATCGCACCACCGTTGCTTGTCATCTTCGTCACACTCTGCCAGCCTGGCGACAAAAAGCACCGGCATCCTCGCCGTGTCCTCACCACCTTGTTTCTTGTATCCTGCTGTGGTGTCGTGGGTCGGATGGTACTTTGGAATAGACTGGCTCTGCCCCTGGCTATTGTCATGCCACTGACATGGGCACTTGCTTTCTCTGTGATGCGTGTCACTCATGTCATCATGCCTCCTTTGGCAGCCACCAGTCTGTTGTCATTTGCCATTCCGGGAGATGTGAGTCTCTTTCCCGTCTTTGCTACCTTCGGCGGTGCCTATCTCATGGTCTGTGCACGGACTGATGTCAGACGCTTCTTGAGGCACGGCATGGTCGTTCTGGTGCAAAGGGCACCTTCCAGTGATTCTCACAGACTATGAGAGTTCGTTCAATCATACATACCTTTTTGTGTGAAGTCTCAGTGTAGATTGCTCAACAGCTCAGGCGCGAAGCCATCTGCATTGAGGATGTCACGGTAGTTGATGTCGAGATAACTGACACGACCGCTTATTTGGTCCTCTGTGATTTCAAGGCGCAGCTTCTTCTCTTCGGGGAAAGTGAGCTTCTTGAGGACGATGACGTTACGGTAGGATTTGGTGAAGTGGTCGGCATGGTTGACCATATACACCGGCGTGAGCTCGATGGTCTGTGAATTCGTGGCCTTCAGTTCTTTCTTGTCCGTCAGCTTGACGCGGATCTCGGCAATATCGTACTTGATGTTGCTTTTGTTCTCCAAGGAAAAGTCGATGAAGAAGTAATCGCCGACCGTATAGATGTTGTTCACCTGCGCACGGATGCCGTACTGCTTGGAATGGAGGTTGTAGAACTTCCGGCGGCTTGTGTAGATGGACCAGCAGAGGCGTGCCATGTCCCCTTGCGTCATACTCACCTCTGGATGGGTGTAGTCGCGCATGTCGTCCCGGGTGACGGTATAGACGGAGTTGGCTTTCTTCGGTCCCTTGGTGTAGATAACATTCAGCTGGGCAATGTGCCTCTCGCCGATGATAGTCACAGTGCTACCGAGTTCTCCGTCCATCAGCACGGACTTCGGCTTGAGACGCACGATGTTGTCGGCGCACTGGTTGCCGACGAGCTTGTCGGTGGAGATGTCCACGAGCTTGATGTTCTCCGGCATGATGATGTGCGTGGTCACCTGGTCATTGACGAAAACGGTGGGCTTGCCGAGATTGCTCTCGAAGATGCGCTCATCATCAGACGTGAACTTGTGGATGTAACGGATGCGGACAGTGTCGCCCTTGGCATTGGCTTCTTGGATGCCTCCCGTGCTGCTCTCCGCATGGACGGACAAGAGGGAAAAGACAGACAGAGCGAAAAGGATAAGTTTCTTCTTCATGTTAGTTGTACATTTAGGGTTGTTGACTTCTTGAAACATTTAGCTTCCCTCTCTACGGGAGAGGGGCCGGGGGTGAGGCTTTTACTCTTGCTGTGTGTTGACGAGATAAACAATAGTGTTGTACTTGATGCGCGCCTTGTTCTTGCGGATGTTGTTCGACACGGCGGAGCTGGCACTCTGATACATGTTCTGTAAGGCTTGCAGGGCGATGATTTCCGGGGAGATGCCCGACGAAGAGCCTGTGTCGAACTGGAGCTGCTGGCTAGCCACGGCACTGCCCGCATCCCTCACCATCTCACGGAAGGTGGACTCGGGAACGTAGAAGCCCTCTATGCCGTCGTTGTCGAAAACACTGAGGCCGACCTTGATAAACTTGCCACCGACCAGGATGCTCGTGATATTGGCTTTCACGCGCTGCTGGCCGAAGCCGCTCACCACACCATAGAGATAGGAGCCTTTCTTCAGGCGGATGCCCTTCACGGTCACGTCATCGAGGAGTTTGAAACGGAGCCGGGTGCCCTCGCGTGCCTTCGTGGTTCGGTCTATCATCGCACGGATAAGTGGAGCATCGACAGTCTCAGATGTGGCCACGGTGTTGAACCGCTCAGAGTTGTCCTCCTTGACTTTCTCCACAGCCTCGGCCTTTTCTTCCTTCTTGTTCGACTTCCTGCGGGTATTGCCCGTGAGTGCGTCTATCATCTCCTGCTGGCGTTGCCTCTCCTCGGCTTCCTCAGCCTTGTCACGGCGTTCCTGGTCAGCCATGTACTTACGCTGCCGATCCATGCTCTGGTTCTGTATGCGCTCCAGCTCACGGGCATAGTCGTTGAGGTCGTCCTGCTGGGAGCGTCCGCCATAGCCACTGTAGCCGTTGATGCGTCGCATGTTCTCCTGCTGGCTCTTAAGCAGTTCTTCCTGAGCCTTGCGCTCACGCTCACGGGCTGCATTCTCAGCTTCAATCTTACTCCATTCGCTTGCGTTGTAGCCGCTGGTCGTGGTGTCCTTCTCTTCCACCTCGTCACCCAAAGCACCGATGGCAGTGAAGGCACCGCCCTCGCTGAACCGTTTGTTCATGGCAGCCATCTTGCCCTCCATCTGAGCGCCGCGGGCATCGGGAAGGGTCATGTTGATGGAATCGGTGACCACGCCTCCAGCTTCGGTCTTTCCCTTGCCATCAAACATTGCCATGAGATAGTAGATGACTCCGAGCAGGGGCAATATGATTACAGGGGGAAAGATGTACTTGGGCTTCCGGAAGTTCACCTTCTTGAGTTTCTTCAGATTTAGGTTCATAGTTCTGTGTTTTAGTTGTTCTTGTTCGGATGCTTGTTGTCAAGGTAGTTCACCACAATCTCCAGTTGACGGTACTTGACCATGATGTCCACGGAATCCTTATGGCTTTTTACTGGAAGAGCGATGAGGGAGTCGAGGTCGTGCTTGAGTCGCTGTCCCCGGTTGGTCAGGTCGGTGGTCTGTTCCACCTGCAGGCTCTTCAACTGCTGTATGCGTCTCATGCCCTCAAAGTCGGGCCTTACGTCCGTCATGCCACCGAAGAGATCAGGTTCCTTGCTGTCTGAGCTGAATGTCAGCCAGCTGCCAAGAATGAGTGACAGAGTGAGAACACCGATGGTGATGGCAACGGTACGCTTCTTATGCTTCTCCGCCCACTGGTTCATCCGGTCAATGCGCTCCCTGACTTTGAAGTGCGACAGGAAGCTGCGGATGCCCTGGGCGATGTGGGCATCCTTCATGGCCTTGGTTCGATTGAGTATCTTCATATAAATTGTATTTGTCTGAGGGCTTTCCCCCTCCCTCTTAGGGAGGTCAGGGAGGGTCTAATAGTCTAAGTCTTTATTTTCGAGCGTGCGCCAGTTCGTGATGAGCAGTCCGTGGGGATTGTTCTGCGTGCGGGGCACATTCTCAATCTCGCCCACGGTGATGATAGAGCGTTTGAGGTCACGGCTGCGGCGCTTGATGAGCTGCGTGCCGAAGTACTTGAACTTTCTCTCGTGCTCGTTGAACTGGATGGAGTCACATTTGATGGTACAAACAGCACTGCTGGATATGATGTCGGAATAAAAGCCGTTCTCTTCCATCGCCTGTTTCTGCTTCATGGCCGTTCCGTCCGCCATATAGAGAGCCTTACCAAGCGACCACTTGATGTAGTCGTCATCGGGAGGCAGGGTGAAGAAGTACTGGTGGAAGAGCTGGATGTGCGCCTTGGCTTCCATCACGAAATTGGCTTCCTGCATGCTTCTCTCGGCAAGGAAGGGAATGTCACCATCGAGGATGTATATCTGGCTGCGCTCCTGGGCTACGAGACGGGTGCAGTAGAAGACGGTCAGGCCACAGATAACCACACTGCCGATGACAGTCAGCAGCACGGTCATCAGTGCCAGGCGGGTCTTTTGTTCTAAGGATTGAATCAGCATAACTTTATTAGTTAGGAGTTAGGAAGTAGGAGTTATCTTTAATTAGGAGTGAGGAAATAGTAGTGAGGAGTTATTGTAACAGGATCAGATGTTCCTACCTGTGAGTTTGGAGATTGGGAGCTGCCTCGCGTTGGCTCGGCAACTCCTAATTCCTCACTTCTCACTCCTAATTATTTTCCATCCGCTCCCCCCGGTTTATAGTTGGAGTCGGACTTGCCCACATTATTCATACTACGGGCTGAATCAGCACCACGGATGTAGGAGGCTCCGAGACCAGTCTGCGACATGACGGTACGGGAGGCTTGTGCAAACTTACTACCGCCATCACTACGGGACTGCTGTGCCGCACCGGCCACGGAAGCGGCAAGGCTCGCGCCACCTGTGGCGACAGCGGCGGCTGTACCGATTGTAGCTGTCGTGGCACTGATGCCGTGGCTGATGCCTCCCTGTACGATGGTCGTTGCCGTAGAACCGGCTGCCGTTCCAGCACTAGAGCTAATTCCACCGGGGATGAGCCAAGAAGCGACTTCGGGCACGAAGCGGAGGACGTAGGCACCCACGAGCATGCCCATGGCGTACATACAGTTCGAGCCGATGCCCTGCAAGCCCAGCGCTCCTATCTGGTCCCACGAGTTCACCGTTCCCTGCAAGAGCGATTCATATGCTTTGATGTCTGCCCGTAGGTTGTACATCAGGATGAAATCGATATAATAAAGGCACATATACACCACGAAGCCCCATAGCGACAGGGACAGATACTTGCTGATCCACTGCGACCAGGCATTGCTCCATGGCGGAACGATACTGAGGGCGAACATAATTGGAGCAAAGGTGGCCATGATGGTCAGGAAAATGCGTTGGGCGACAAGCATGCCGTAGTATGACATCTGGAAGATGAGCTCGCCGATGAACCGTATCACGTCGTTGATCCACTCGCTGACCTTCGTCTCTGCGGCCACGGCGGCACGCTGGGCATAGTTGTTGATAGTGGAACCCAGATTCTCCATGTTGTAGATAAGCTTGTCCCACCAGTGGGCGTCCTCGCCGATGGCCTGTACCTGCTTGGCAGTCTCGATACTGTCCTGCACCTCTCGCAAGCGTTTGAGGTAGCCTGCTTGTTTCTCGGCGACTTTCAACTCCAGCGCAGCGACCTCACGGTTCTTGGCCTGTGCCATCATCATAGCAGTTGTCTCAAGTCCCTTGCCAGGTGCTTTCAGAGCCGAACAGATATAGCTGCTCGTGGTGATACAGATGGAGAGGGCGGCGATGCGCAGGAGCTTCATCACGTCCATGCCGCGCCGACCGAGCATCATCATCCAGCACTCATAGCTGCCCATACAAAGGGCAAGCAGCAGACCGAGCGTCTTTGCGATACTTACGGCATTGAAGAGGACGGCGGACTTGGGAAAGGTCTCCATCGCCTCCAACAGCTTCATCAGACTCTGGTCTACTGCAGGGAGACCCATAGTGAGCAGCTGGTTGATGAAAAGTGAAGATAGTTGTAAGTCTATCATAGTGTTGCTTCTTTGTTCATTTTACATCATTGTTCTTTTACTTCTTTATCTTTTAGTAGTATTGCTGCGCCATGCCTACAAGGTGTGCGACACGCGAGACGAGCTCTTCCATCTGCCGTTTGTACTCGATGTAGGCCTTCTCACGTTTGGCATTCTCCAGTTCATTGCCGATACCCTGTTTGTGAATGTAGGAGATGTTGCGGCAAACGATGTCGTTCTGCCGGCGGAGCTCATCGACCTGCGGAAACATCTTGCCCTTGCTCTTTGTCAGACAGAAGGCCAGACCCTCAGAGATTGCTCCTTGCATACGTGCAAAATCATCCTTGAACGTGGAATAAACAATGTCAACATTGCGGTCGGTGGCACGGACTACTTCCTCGTCATGCAACTCCTTGATCTTGGCACGCTCTTCTTCGGCTTTCTTGATTTTCTCGGCATCTACCTCCTCAGCTGCTACTCGGCGTGGCATGACGGTCTTGACATTGGACTTGTGTTCCTTGAAGCGGACACGGTAGCCGGACTTAAAGCCCGACCACTTCCAGTAGGTCTCGGCACCGGAGTATTTCTTATGCAGAAAGTAGTAGTACCAGTCTGGTGCGAAGTCCCATGGACCTGTCTCGATGCTGCGCCACTGCTTTTCTTTCTGCTTGTCATGTACTATCTTCTGCGCATTGGCTCTGCCGCCTTCACCGACAGGGAAAGCAAGGGCTATGGTCAGGAGTATAAGGCAAAGGGTCTTTCTCATTAGATTATGGTTTTAGTTTTTGAAGATGGTGGTTGCTCTTTCTTAGCATAGGCTATGCGCTGTTCCAGTTGGCGATGACCTGGTTGGCAATCTCGTCCGTAACCTCAGAGTTGAGGATGTCCCAGATGTAATCATAATGGAATCCGCCCATGACCACGATGCTGCACCACAGGTTGGCCTGGTCGATGATGCCGCACATATTGGTGATATAGCCGTGGAGCTCGTTGACAAGGTTGAGCTTCTCGTCCATGCTCGCCTTCATCACATTCATGCCACTGGCCACCAGTGTAGTGTATATCCGCTTGATGTTCTTGATCTCACGGGCACAGGCAAGGTTGGCCTCTGTGTAGTACCATGCCACCATGGGCTTCTTGAAGGCATGCTTGCCCGTGTTCTTCGTGAAGTCGGCATAGTCACGGATGAGCTTGTAAAGGTCGGTGCCCGTCGTGGCGATGGCTGCACCGAGGATGAGGTAACTATGGGCATTGCTGAGCTTCGTGTCAAGCGTTGTCCGCACGTTGTTGAAACCCTCCGCACCTTTCGTGATGAGCGATTGCTCGCCATAGCTGGCCGTTACCTGTGCCAAAGCTTTTTCTTCCTCCTTCTTGAGAAGCTTGTGGAGACTGATAAGAGCCTCGATGGTCGGTTGGTCATTGGGGTAGTCGAAGGCAAGGGCTTTAGACGGGCAGAGAATGGCGACGGCCAAGACACATATTATAATGGTATGGTACTTCATAGTTCTGTCGGTTCTTGATTGTGATTACTCCTCCTCTTTCGGAACTTATAGGGCGTTCCAGTCATGTATGAGTCCATCTACAATGTACTTGGTCTCGAAAACGGTTGCCCACGTCACAGGGTCGAGGGTATAGAAAGCGTCGTTCCATGAGCCGTACTCGCACATCATCACCATCACATCCATCTTGTACTTCATCTCCAACAACCGGGAGTAGATTTTGTTGGCCAGCGTCAGGCGGGTGTAACGGTCCATGAAGTTGTAGCCGTCACCCTGTCCCATGTTGTAGCGTCCGCCGCCGTCGGGTATCTTCTGGCGGATGATGGGATTATTGGGAAGGCGTATCTTACCGTTGTTCACGATGTCGATGAAGTCATGGATGAGCCCCTCGGTCTCGATGACTACATCAGCAAGCTCGTTATAGCAGAGGATGGAGTTCTTCACGGGGTGAGAAGTGATGAACTTCGTCACCGTGGGGATGCCGGAGAGGATGTCGGCACTGAGCAGAAAGATCTCCTTGTAATAGGCTGTCTCCTCGCCAAAGCCCTTGACATTGGTCATGGACAGCTGGTAGAGTTCCTTGATGCCCTCCATGACAGCAGTGTACTGGAGCGTTTTCTTTTTCTTGGCCGAAATGGTGTCGATGCGCTCGTTGTGCTTATTCTCGATGAGCGACTGGGCTGTGGTGTTGGCTGTCACCTGGGCTGTCGTCCATGGATCGGCGACCATCTTCCAGTAGGCGGAGACTGGGAGGGAAAAAGTAAATGAGGCAAGGATAAGGGCGATGCCCCTCGCTGTTTTCTTCTTCATGGCTTGCATCGGTTAGGGGTTGAACTTTGTGTTTAGCTGCTTTCTGTAATGCTTGAATTATCGTCCATAACTCTTTGTTGCTGATTGACTTTCACTGCAAAGTCAAGGTAACGCTTGAAGTCGAGTCGCTGGCGGTCTTCCTCAATTTTAGTGATGGCGGTCTGGATGTCTCCGTAGTGCCGTTCATAGACTTTCAGGGCTTCCTTCTCGGCTCGCTCGGTGGTGTAGGCCCAGTAGCATTCGGGAGGTTCTTCTACGCCATAGACATCGGAGTACTGGCCGCGGCATATCCACACCTCCTTGAAGTAGTTCCGCCCATCGTGGTTGTTCAGGGCGTTGACGGTGAAGATTTGCTGTTTCTGTACCTGTGTCAGTCCGAGGATGGCACTGATGTCATCATACCTGTCCTTGAACTTACTCTGATCGAGGAGGATTTTCACGTCAGAGTTGTTGATGATGGCTTCCTTGACGATGGGTGAGTCTATCACGTCGTTCAACTCTTGGGTTACGACTCCTGCTATGCCATGAAACTTTCTCACTGTCTTATAGAGGTACTTGATGTACTCGGCCATAGTCGGTGACGATATTGCCTTCCATGCCTCCTCGATGATAAGTGCCTTGCGGCCTTTCTTGATGCGCATCTTCTGCAGGAATACGTCCATGATGATGAGCACGACGATGGGAAACAGCACGGGGTCGTCCTTGATCTTGTCAATCTCGAAGACGATGAACTTCTCGTCAAAGAGGCTGGCATCCACGTCGTTGTTCAGCGTGTGCTCAAGTTCTCCGCCTTTATAGAACTGTTCCAATATGGCGGCGAAATTGTCGATGTCGAAGGTGATGCTCTTCTCCCTCATAATCTGAGGGATGCGCTCGATGGCGAACTCATAGTAGCTGTTGAAATTCAGCTCACTGACGTTCATCTTCTGCCGTTGTCGCTCCATACGGTCGATACGTTGCTCAATGGTGACGAGGTAGTTGCCCTCGATGAGCTGTGGCATGAGGCGCATGAGCTGGCGGTTGGCGGCAACTTTCTCGCCGTCGGTGGCGGCCTTGTCGTTGATGAGGTCGTGGAGCTTGTTCACCTTCCGCTGGATTCGTGCGTAGGCTTCCTTTTCCTCAGCAGTATGTAAAGGACCATCATCGGCCATACGACTGCCATCAGCAGTATGGAGAGAACCGTATTCAGTATTCTGTCCGCCAAAGGCAGATGGATCTTCGGAGGTTGGAATGTCTGTTTCATACTCTGTATGTTTATATTTCTCTTCGAGTTCCTTGCTATGCTTTTCGTAGGTGCCGTTCTTCTTGTCCTCTAAGAACAAACGTTTGCGGAGCTGATCACGCTCTGTATCTGTGAAGTGGCTGAATGGCTTGAAAAAGGTTTCATAATACTCCACGATGGTCTGGTTGACAATCATGTCCTCAATCTTCGAAGGAGCCTCGCTGCCCTTGAAGATGAGGAAAATGAGCGACTTGAGGAAGTTCTTTTTCTCGCCGAAGTTCTGGGCATACTCTGTATCCGTTATCTTGAACGGGTTCATCGAGATTGGCTTTTCCTTGGAGTAGGTGATGTAAGTGCCTTTGAAATAGCGGCATATACCCTCGTAGCTGTCGCCCGTATCAACCATCACCACATCTGTGTTCTGCTCCAAAAGCTGGCGGACGACGCTGTTCATGTGGAAGGACTTTCCGCTTCCGCTTGGGCCAATGCAAAAGAAATTGGCGTTATCGGTCATCTTCACCCTGCCTTCCTTGCCTGTGATGTCGATGCAGACGGGCAGGCCCTGGCGGTCTGTATAGTAGGTTTTCAGCGGCGTGTCCTCGCTGTGCCGCTGCCTCTCCTTGTACATCAGGCACAGGGCCGCGTCAGAGAGCGTTAGGAAGAGGTTATAGTCGGGATTAAAGCTATAGGCGTTGCCGGGGAAGGAATCCATGAAAAGCTCCAACTGGTTGTAGGCGCTCTTGCTTGCGAAGATGCCGCACTCGTAGAGACGGGTCTCAATGAAGGAGGTAACATCAGGTAGTCTTTCCTCTGCACAGCCCACAAGCAGGTTGAAGTTGGTATAGACCAACAGACGGCTGTCCTGAGCAAGGATGTCGAGAACGGCTTCAATGTCGGCCTTGGCTATCTTGTTGCTGGGGTCGGGCATGGAGCCGTGGCGCTTGGCCTTGCTCTGCAGTTTGCGGAGTAGTTTGCGCTGGTGCGGTATCTGAATGACCTGGTTATAGACCACGCAGTCGGCACCGGGGATGGCACCGAGGAATGACAGCAGGTCTGTGGCAATCGGGTAGCCGTTGACGAAGGATGTGCGGTAGGGCTTGATGAGCGTGGGCAGGTCAATCTCGTCCACATCAACCATGTCAAAGGACTTCACCACATTGCGTCCCATGCGCAGACAGTCCTCGCCGGATTTGAAGCTCTGCATCGAGAAGGCGCCACGGCGGAAGTTGAAGGCCATGAAGCGGTGGAGGTACTCGTTGACCTCGCCCTTGGTAAGCATGTGATACCATATACCGCGGGACTTCAATATGTCGGTGACCTTGCCCACTTTGGAATGGAAGTCGAGCCATGTCTTGGGGGCGTACTTCACGAAGGCGGATTTTATTGTCTCCTGCGTGATAATGAGATAGGTACGTATCTCGGTGTATGGCCTGCCGTTGAAGTAGCGGAAGTAGCTGCGAGTGAGAAATTCCATGTCATCTGTGATGTCATGGTGATAGCTCTGGCGGCACAGCACGTCCTGCTTCTGCAGGGCATAGCCCTCGCCGAGTGTTTGGACGATGTTGTTCAGCACGTCGGCATAGGCCATGTACTGGTCGGCATCGGTAGAGTACTGCTGGACTGGATTCTCGATCTCGATGATGACGGACGGATTACCGTTCTTCGAGAAAAGTACCGTGTTCAGCAGTTTTCCATCTGCATCCTTGATGTCCTGGAGCTGGGCGAAGAGGCCGTCGAGCGGTTTTTTATTATTGGCCATTAGATTGGTTCTTTGTCAGTTAAGGTTGATTGCTAAATTGAAAATCGAACATAGAGATTTCACCTATCATACATCTTGTAGAAGAAGTAGATGCCTGGATGCCGTTTCTTGTTGTGCAGTCCACCCTGCTGTTTGATGAAGATGCCGAGCAGGCTGACAGCGGCAATGATGACCATGGCGATGAAGCCGGCCAGCTTTCCCAAGATGATGGAGAAGAGGATGAAGCCGATGAAACTTGCGCCGATGGCACAGGCGGCAAGGGTGAGGAAACGCCCCCGGATGCCCATGAACTCCAAAGGCTTCTGCAAGCCCTTAAAGACAGGAAAGCCGTTGAACGAGTTGTCCATAGTCGTGGGATTTGTGTTTGTGTTGTTGTGCTTGCATGAGAGTATATTTCGGTTGTCGGATTTTCTAAGTAAAAAGGTGTGGGAGCCGACGCTTCGGCCTCCCCGCACCTTAGTGCCCGTTACACAGTTCCGGGGAACTGCGAGATCACTTCTTGCGGTCGATTATCACTTCTATACTATGAAAAACATTTTCTCTCGGATTGTACGTAACCTTCTCATATCAAAGTGAAAACCGGAGCCTCACGGCTTAATGTTCTACTTGAAGAACAGAGGTAAAGCCTCTGACATAGCGATAAATGCGACACATCCGCCAATGGTAAGCATGATGGTCTTCTTCACATCCTGGTCACCATTGCTCATCTTGAAATAGACGTTGAATGCGCCCACCAACGCAATCACTGCGGCGATGGCCTTCATCAGGTTGCCAACGGGAACTTGGTAGCCTGATACCTCGGTGATGGCCTTCTGGAAGCCTCCGGCACCCGCGCTCTGGGCGAAGGTGGCGACGGCGCAGAAAAGGAACATTGCGGCGAATGCTGCAAGACGTTTCTTGGGCAGGTGCTTGCATGCGCTCATGCAAGCGGTCTTGATGGTTCTTAAACTGTTCTGTAACATAGGTTGGGTTCATAGTTTACGTTACAATTTAAAGACCATATTTACAAATAGCGGAAGATGGGTGAGTGCCGCAGGACGCGGCCGTCTGAGCCCCTTGCCCCGTGACGGGCGCAGCTCTCTTCCTTGGCTGTCTTATGGGTGTTGTCTTTTGGTTAAGGTTTGAATAGGTTTGGGTTAGTCTTTCCTCAAAGTCATTGAATCAGAAGTTGACGGTGGGGACATCATGCTTCGGACTTCGTTGCTTCGCCATCTCGATGGCTATCTTCTCGTCCTCGTCAAGTTCTCGCGGCTTGGCATCCGTCTCTTCCCATTCGGAATCAATCATCTTGGTAATCATCTCCACCTTATCGGCAGAAACCCGCTTGACTTCCTCACTGAGTTTCTCGGCAGTCTGACCACCGCAATAGACGGTGTCCTGTGCCACGACTTTTGTCTTGTAATAGAAGTAGGCCGGAATGGGACGCTGCTTTTGGATCTGCTTGGACTTGGATGATTTAGGTTTGGGAGTCTCTTCATCATCAGCCGAGACATAAACGACAGGGGAAGCAGAAATGGAAGTGGAAGCATCTTCTGGCCTGTGTTCTTGCGTCTCAACGATAACCTCCGGCTGTTGGTTGCTCTTTTCCTTGGCTGCTGCCAGTTCCTCGGAATGGATCTGCTGTCGCCTGATGCGCACCAGTTCTTGGATGCGCTTGCGTGCCTCTTTGTCAGCAACTACAGGCTCTGAGACATAGCAGGCTTGGGCGGAGGATGCTATGGTCTTGTCGTTGTCGTCTTCATCTGATTTTTCCTTGTCTTTGCTTTTCTCCTTGTCCTCAGCCTTTTCCTTGTCTTTTTTCATTGGTGCGGACACTATGGGCTGGTCATTTGTGTTAGTTTCTTTGAGTTGTTCCGCTGTGTTCGTCTGTTGGGGTTGTTCCGCCTTTACTACCTGTATGGGCTTAGCAGTCTTTTGTACAGCATCCTTGTCGATGAGAATGGGCTGGAACTGCCCGGCCTCGTCCGAGATGTCTACTTCCACCTCCTCCGGCTTGGGCATGAGCTCTTCGGCATCCTTGACGAAATAGATGTCGTGGATGATCATGGCCAGATAGAAGACAGGAAGGCCAACGCCCAACAAGACAAAGGCTATCGTACTGAATTCCATAGGCTCACTCCATTAGTCCGTCGCTTTGCGGACGCTCAACCGCCGTGACAGTATTGCGGCCGAAGACGCGCTCGCCGTACTCGCTGATTTTGGGAACGAAGGTGACGGTCAGGGTCTCGCCCTCGGTGATGGCAAACTCGTCAATCTCTTTCTGTCCGAACACATCCAGGAGGATGGCGGAGTTGTCGGCATCGCCGGTCTCAAGGACATACTGCTGGGCGGTCCATGTGCCGCCTTTCTTCGTGGTGCCTGACTTAGGAGGCAATACGCGGGTGATCTTTCCTGTGATTCGCATAGTTCGTTGTGTTAGTGTTGTAATGTTGTTAACAAATGATTGTTTCTTTTTGGTGATGATGACTCAGCAGCTCTCAGCAAAGTCCGTACTCTCTGTCATCGGGGTTGGCAAAGGCTCGAATCTCAGACCCATGGCCATGCCGTGCTGCTCACGGATGGGATGGCGGCACTGGCTGTCGGGGTAATAGAGGACGTTGGGATCCTCTTCGGAGATTCTGTAGCCGAATTGCCGAAGTTTGGCAAGAAGACGGGTTCTCTTGGGGTTGCTAAAAACTTTCAACTTTGTCCGCTGCTCAAGGCCGAAGGTTATGCGTGCCCGTTCCCTGCCATAGAGTTCCTTGCGCTTGCGGCTGAGGTTGGCACGCCACTGCTCGTTGCTGCGGCGCAGCCCACGCATACGGGCATAACGACAGACTGTTTTGATCGTCATCCCCGTCTGCTGGGCCAGTTCCTTGTAAGTGAGGTTATCATGTTCCATCTCCACCAGAGCTATCGCGTCACGGTTGCGCTCGGCCGTATTGCCTTTCCAAAGGCCGAGCCTTCGTGCATGGTGGGTGACGGTCGACCTGCTGCAGCCCAACTGACGGGCTAAGTCTATAAGCCGTTCCGAGTAGTACCGCTCCATGAGAAAATTGTCATCCTCGACGGTCCATCGCTTGTAATGTACTTCTTTGTCGTTTGTCATAGGGAAATGGTCTTGATAAAAGGTTACTCAGTAAAGGTCAATACGGTCTGTGAGCATCTGTCTCATGGCTTCCTTGTTTCGCTCCACATGCAACCGGGCTAAGACACAGAGGACAGCTGAGAGGCTACGTTCACCATAACAGGCAAGCAGGTTGTTGTAGAGCCTGTCTGGTAGAATCACTACATGGCGGTGGAAGGTTTCCTGATGGTAGTCAAACGCCTTGACCGACTCCACGAATGCCTCATGGCCACAGTCCGAATAATCATGACGAGATCTTCCTTTGTCCGTGGCTTTACTTTTCGTTTGGTCTGATGGTGATGTTTGTAGGAAAGAAGGGCGGGGAGCATGGTCTCCTTTATTTTCATTGTCGGTTTCCGGCTTTTGCGCTTTTCTTTTGGCCTTTTCCTTTTGCCTTGCGGGCTTGGAGACAGCTCCCGGCCCCTTCTCTTCCTTATTTTCTTTGCTTGTGCAGTGGGTCGGTTCATGATTATCTTCCTCCCCACTACCCGATCGTTCCTTTACCTGCTGCCTCTTGCTTTTCCAGACGAAAGTCTCGGTACTATCGCCATTGGCCTGCCGGAGAAGATCATTGATATCCCCGAAGTCAACCGATGGAGGCACTTGGGCAGTCATACGGCTTTCTTCTTCTCATTATAGATGCTTTCCCAAAGGGAATTGTAGCATGGCTTTACGATCTCAGTCTGTCGTGGCGTGATGTACAGACTGCTGTAGCGCTGCATCTCCACACCGGCGGGTATCATCGGCAGCACAGTGCCTATACTGCTGTACTGCTGGTTCAGGCGCTCGCGTTCCTCAAGCTCCTTTTTGTTGCCCCAACGTCGGTTGATCTGGTTAGGCAGAAAGTAGAGAGGCGGAAGGTCTTTGTTTGCCTTCTTGCAGGTTGACGCAAGTACATTGAGGAAGGAGTCGGTGGAGTTCACGCAGGTCTTCTCGTACTGAAACGGGATAATGAGGGCATCACAGCTGGTAAGCAGGGCAAGGCTGCCCTGGTGGGCAAGACTGCCCGGGGTGTCGATGACGAAGTCGAAGTCCTCATCGCGCATGTTGGCAATCAGCTCCATCGTACTTTCCTGGCTGCTCAAATCAAGGTAAGAAACTACCTGATAGGGTATCTCGATGTCGGGGAATTCCTCGCGCTCCTGCTTGCGCTTTTTGACGATACTCTGCTGAGGGTCGGTGTCGAAGAGGACGAAACGTAAGCCCAGTTCAGCAAGGTAGTCGGAGAACATGACGCAGTTGGTGGTCTTGCCCACACCGCCCTTCTGGTTGGCAAAGGCGATAATCTTGTTGCCCTTCTTCTTGGGCTTGTTGAAATTGAATGTTGCTATACTCATCGGTTTTCAATGTTGGTGATACTTGTTTCGGGTAGCCACAACTGCCAAGGGTGCCAATACACCGAGGGGCTCATTCATGTGTGACGAAAAAATAGACGTGCTCCTTTTTGGCAGGCCGGTTATGAAGAGGAGCTTGGCCCTTGACAAGCATGACCGATGAATGGTCGGCTGTTTTCGATGGCAAAGATATGGACAAATCCTGATTGACGCAAGTATCGGCATGAAAAATGAGCAAAAGAAGCTGATTTTGTGCAACTTTTCTACGTTTTTTAAGAAATTGCCAGCCAATCTGTTACAAATGTCCACAGTTAGACGTTGCCGCACTGTAATTTCTGAGGTTGTGAGGTATGAGAAGGCTTGGAGTAGTATCAACAAAGCATTCTACGACCTATTCATTGCGGACTGTAGAATGCCTTTGATCTGGGTTAATGTCAATCAAGCAAAGAGGGCACATCTGTCAATACAGCAAGCCGAACATCCAAAGGGGAATTCTGTGGCCGGCACCCGTCTCGATGTCATCGATGGCAAGGTAGCTGTCGGGCTCGTCCTTGATTTGGTCGAAGGTCTTGCCGGAGCCGCCTACCTCAAAGAGATACTTGCCATTGATGAGGAAATCGCCCTTCTGCGGCATGGTGACATCGGCCACCGCCTGTAGTTGGTTGTTGAAAAATGTCTCGCGCGTGGTTCCAATGTTTGTGTTTGTCCCCAAGGCCGCCATGAGGTTGGTGTTGCCCAAGTATATCTTCTCGGGTGAGGAGAGGTGCTTGTAGTTTTTCGTGACCTTGGTCAGCAGGGATATGATTTGCGCCTTGTCGAGCGTGTACAGCATCTTCAGGCAACTGTCGCGGGTCGTTTCGAGCGCCTGTCCCAGTTTGCTGACGTTCGGTACGAGTGGCACGCTCTGGGCAATGATGGCCAGCAGTTTTTTGGTCTTCTCTATGGTGGCATAGGAGACTTTCTCAACGGCCGGCATGTCGCTTTCTATCACCAGTGAGGCCACTGCGGCAAGCCGCATCTCGTAATCCTCGCCCGCTTCCAAAAAGAAGGGATAGCAGCCCTTGGCCAGATATTCATTGAATGCCTTGAGCACCTTTACCTTGGCTGTCAGGTTCATGGCAATGGCAACGTGGCGCTCCAACAGTTCTTCCAACGAGATTGGCGGCACGTCTATGACATTCGTGAAGGCAAGGTATTCCCGAAACGACATCACGTGCAGGGTGTAGAGTGACTGGCGACGGGACAGGTCGGTCTTGGAATTGTCTATCTCCAGCATTGACGACCCCGTATAAACGATGTTCAGATCGGGATAGCTGTCATAGAGATTCTTCAGCACGATGGCCCAGTCCGGATACTTGTGCACCTCGTCCACAAAGATGTATCTCAGTCCGTGGCTGTAGAGATACTCCACGAGTTCCGTCAGGCTGTGCGTCTTGAACCAAATATTGTCCAACGAGATCCACAATGCGTCGTCGATGTTGTCAAAGGTCTTTTTGATGTGTTGCAGCAGCAGCGTGGTCTTGCCGGCGCCGCGTGAACCGCGGATACCTATCAGCCTCGACTTCCAGTTGATCCTGTCATGCAGGAAACGGGTAAAGCGCAGACTTGTCATGGCCAGCCGGCGATGATAGACGGTCAGAAGTGGGAAAATGTCTTGTTGCTCCATAGTCAAAGATAATTGATGATGTGCAAAGATACAAAATAGCTTTTGAAAAAGCGAATTTTGAGGCAAAAATAACTTTTTGAAAAGTGATTTTCGGATTATTACAGTGAATTTCTAATAAAACCAGAATGTAGAATGACACATATAAGAACAGACATAGTATGTGATGCAAACTGGATCAGGCTTTTGATTTTTGGATGTCCTTATAACCGGTCGGCAATCTTCCTCACCTTATATATATAGTCCTTGGCACTGGCATAGCCGATGCGCTTGAGGAAGGTATAGTAGCCCTCACCGTCCCGATGCTTGTACTGCACCCAGTCGCGGTAGGCTATCACGGACTCTTCCCAGTGGTTGAAGGTGTAGTAGCCCTTGGAATGCCTTAGGCCGAAGAGGTTGTTGCCCTCACGGCAGAGACGCGACTTGAATGTGCCAGTTTCAAGAATAGCCTGGGCAAGGACGATTTTCGGGTATTTGATGCCATGTCGTTGGAGGGCGGCATAGAGGTTGGCAATAGTGAGCTCGTCTCTTTGTGATTTCTTGCTTTCCATTCCGCTCAGCTGTGCCAGCTGTCTGTCGCATTCAATGACCTTTTCATGGAGTGCGCGCAGCAGTGGCAACGGGTCGGTGCTTTGCCATCTGCCGTTGCCGTCCAAACGCTGAAGGCGGATGTGCAGGTGATTGCCGGTGCTGCGTCCGCTGGAGCCGACTCGCCCGACGATGGTCCCGGCCAGTACCGCCATGCCCTGTTGGACATAGATCTCACTAAGATGACCATAGAGGCATCGCATGGTGCCGTGGTCAAGGATGACATAGTTGCCGTAGCCGGTATTGCCGTGCGCTGCCTTGACCACGATTCCCGGCAACATGGAGTAGACGACATCGTGGCCACCTTGCAAATCAGCGCCATCATGGAACTTCCGGCACTTGGTGAAGGGGTCTGAGCGGTAGCCATAGGGCGAGTTGACATTCACTAAATCCAATGGCATACAGACAGTTAGGCGGTTCTTGATGATGTGAAAAATCATGCTGTCCGAGGGGCTTAAAAGCGTTTTTTTAGACTGAATTTGCATTGGACTTTCATTTTCCTCAAAACTTTTTTTGCTATTTTTTTGAAGAAAATCCTCTGTTTTTTTGGTTCTAGACTGATGTTTGCCTATCTTTGCAGCGGTCAAACCAAAACAGAAAAGCTGAAGGAGACTTTTCTTCTCAGGTGATTCCTTCTCCTTCATCCCAGAAATTACATCACGGACGTATGGGTCCGTGGAAATAAATAACGTGTCGGCATCAGGGCCGACGGACTGAATCGTGTGGAACTGCGCCGATACATGCAGGCACCCAAAGGACAGCAGCATGACGGCAAGGCACATTATTGATTGTCTCATGGCAGTAGTATGTGTTTGTGTGTTACATAGATTTTGTGCAAAGATAGTACTAACCAACAGAATAACCAAACCGTAAGACTATGAAAGAAGAACCTGTACCATTCGAGAAGTTTGCTAAAATCGGTATTTTCCCAAAGGATTTGGAGAAAATGCCCAAGGAACTCCGCGACCCGATCCTCAGCGGTCACATCTCTCCGCTGATGCGTGTCAACGTGCCCATCGGAGACAATTCCAGCGTATCCGTACCAATGAAAATTCAGCTTGTAAGAGACAAGAACAACAACCTGCAACTAATTGCGTATCAAGTGCATAAGGAGATTGACAACAAGCTGCGTCTCACTGACTCCGAGCTGGAGCGTGTGCGCCGTGGTGAGGTCATCCGCAAGGAGTTCCAGGAGGGCGACAACCGTAAGATGCGGTACGTGCAGTTGGACAAGGAGACCAACTCCCTGATGCGCCGTGATGTGGCAAGTGTTAAATTTGATGAAAAGCTTGCAGAGATGGAGAAAATCAAGGACATTGGCCTCGGATGGGGACAGAAGGAAGCTGCCGCTATGGGCAAGCCGGTGGAGCTGGAGGTCGGTGACCAGAAAGTGACCGTGGGCGTTGACCTCCGTGAGCCGCAGGGCTTCAAGGTCATGCGTGGAGACATGGAGGAATGGAAACGCCAGCAGGCCATCCGCTATGATGACGCGCACGAGGGCTACATGGGCTACGTTCAGACGGACGAGAACCGGTGGGAATACAAGCAGGTAGTTGACAGGCTGCGCCACAAGGAGAGTGTCCAGATGACCGAGAGGGAAAAGATTGACAAAAAAGAGGAGAAGAAGAAAGGCCTGTCCATGTAAACCTTAGTCCCTAATCCTCTTCAACTACAAACCTATGAGCCTAAGACCTAACCTATCATCATGTCAAACAAGCAAGAATGTACGTTCACCTCCGTAGCTCCATATCCGAAAGTGCGTCAGCTGGCGCACGGGCTCAAGGACGGTGACTACGCAAGTATCTGCAAGGCTGCGGAGATGATGGCGGACGGAATAAGGGAGATGGCGGCTGGACACAACTGCGTGCTGGTGCCTATACCGAACCACCATGGCAGGGCTGTTTATACAAAGACGCTCGCCAATGAGATTTCCCGAAGGACGGGCATCCCGACGTGGGACATCCTTTCCTGCCGGCCGCACATGCCGCTGCACTATGCCAAGAAGAATGACCTCAAGCCGGAGGGCATATACCTGAAACTCAATCTGTACAGACAAGTGCCGGAGCAGTTCACACCAATAGTAATAGACAACGTGCTGGACACCGGCTATACCGCAGGTGCCGCCATTAAGGCCGTGGGTCATCCGAATACCATGCTCGCCGTCCTCGGACATACCAAGAACCATCTGACCAACAAGAACTACCAGTTTAACCAACTCGCTACCAACATGGAAAAGAAAATGCAAGAACAGCCTTCTGACATGAAGCAATCTGCCAACTCCACGAAGAAGCAGGTGAAGAACAAGACCGACACACCATTGGCGGTGTATCAGCGACTCAAGAGCAAGCATCCCGACGCACTGATCCTTATGCGCAACGGTGACTTCTACCGCTCGCTGAATGAGGATGCACGGAAGGTGTCCGACACGCTGCAGATCCCGGCACAGAAGCCAAAATTCAAGAAGGACGGTGAGCTGATAGCGGAGTTTCCTCATCATGCGCTCGACGTTTACTTGCCAAGACTCATCCGGGCTGGCAATCGTGTAGCGATTGCTGATATGCAGGAGCTGGGCAGGAAGCAAACTATAAACCAAACCAAGAACCAAACTCAAACCGATACGATGGAAAAGAAAACTGAAAAGAAGAAGACCAAGGCTAAGGATGCCAAGGTTGACAACACCGAGATGAAGGCTGAGACCAAGAAAGAGGATAAGGCCGTAGAGAAATCAGCGGAGCAGTCCACTGGCCAAAAGGTCCACAAGCCACGTGAGCCGCAGATGGTGACCGTCAATGGCGAGAAAGTTTCTCACGGACACGCCTTCCAAAGCAACCAAGACCCCAACAAGTGGTACTTTACCGCCCGTCTCGATGGTCAGCAGCTTCGTCCGCAACTCATGAAGCCGGAGGATGTCAAGGCATACCAAGAGCGAACTACTAATGTGGAGAGTCTCATGCAGACTTATTATCCCACTAAGCTGGCCAAGAAAGTCACGCCGGAGGAGTACAAGGCAGACAACAAGCTCTCAGACGGACGCGTCATCGAGAAGATGGTGGTCTATAAGGAGCATGACGAGCAGCGTCAGGATGTGGGCAAGTACAAACTCTACACGCAGGTGGGCGAGCAGAAGATGTCGCGCACAATGTCAAAGGAGGACTTGAACGCTTACTTTGACCGCGTGACAACACCTTCCAAGCTCGTGGAGAAGAACTTCGGGGAGCAGCTGCACCTCGCTTCCTTCTACAACCAGTTTCGCCTGCCTGAGAATGCCGGTGTCAAGGAGGTGCGTATTGCCAAGAGCCAGCAGGGTGACTGGACGGTATCGGCCGACCTCGGCGACAAGGGCGTAACGAGCAAGGCTGTGCTCTCATGGCACGACAAGCAGTCGCTCTTCACACTGAAGACCGCCACCAAGGAGCAGCTGGCCGCCCGATACCTGAACACTGAAATCAAGTCAATGGCGGCTGAGAAGCAGACACAGAGATCTGCCATGAAAGTCTGATACTGGCAATCAGAAGACAGACGGAAACAATACAAGAAAACACGAACATTTCCCTAACCTTAACAACACAACACGACTATGAACAATGAATCTTTTGATACCCTCGTACAGTTAAAGCAGAACGGCAAGATTGGATGGTGTGAGCTTGCCCTCCGCAGTGAGCACGCAGCACCCTACATCCAGTGGTGCGATGACCACGGCGTGGAGCCCGATGACAACAATGCCGAGCTCTATCTGGAGCAGACGGAAGAGAAACTCTATGGCGACGAGCCGGAATTGGTAACGGTTTAGTTGAATATCTTCAACAACCAATTCTAATCTAAACCCCAAAAAACTTAACCAAGAGCCCCCGATGGCACCTCCATGCGAGGATGGTGCCGGGGCTCTCTTCACTAACCTGACAACACAGACACTATGCAAGACAAAAAAGAAAAGTCGACAAAGGACTTCAAGTCCGGCGGAGAGAAAGCTGTGGAGAAATTCACTGAGATGATGGTCGAGCGTATGCAGTCGATGAAGGCTTCCGATTGGCGGCAGGGATGGACGAACGGAAAGGGTACGATGCTCGGCATGCCGCAGAACCTCAGCGGCCGCAACTACTCGGGTACGAACTCTTTCTTCCTGCAGATGGACACGGCAATGAATGCTTACCGCACTCCGGTGTATATGACCTTCATGCAGGCGCAGAAGGAGAATCTCCGTATTAAGAAAGGGGCGCAGTCGATGCCGGTCATCTACTGGGACCTCAATATCAAGGACGAGCGTGGCAAGCGGGTTGCCGAGTCGGACTACAAGCAGATGAGCCGTGGCGAACAGGCGAAATGCGAGGTACGCCCGTTCCTCCGGGCCTTCTCCGTTTTCAACGTTGACCAGACCAATCTGGAAGAGGTGAATAAGGAAAAATACGATGCCATCGTTGACCGCTTCAAAGGCCCGCAACTGCGTGACACGCAGGGCATGTACGAGAACCGTGCCATCGACCGCATGTTCGAGCGGCAGGAGTGGATATGCAGGGTGCAGAACGACCGCATTGTGGACGGGGCTTACTATTCTCCGGCACGTGATATGGTCATCATACCAATGAAGGAACAGTTTAACATTGGCAAGAATGCTGAGGAAATCTTCAAGGACGGCATGGAGTATTACTCTTCCGCTCTCCATGAGATGACGCACTCCACGGGCACTGCCAACCGTCTGAACCGTGACAAGGGTGCGAAGTTCGGTGATGCGAAGTATGCCAAGGAGGAGCTGGTTGCTGAGCTCACGGCTGCCATGGTGGGCAACACGTTAGGCTTTGACAAGCGTATCCTCAACAACAATGCTGCCTACATGGACGGTTGGATTAACGCCCTGCGTGAGGAACCGAAGTTCATTGTCTCGGTCATGGCGGACGTGAACAAGGCCTCGAAGATGATCTTGGAGAAGATTGACGAGCAGAAGATTGCTCTCGGCGAGCGTCCGATACTCTCTTCCAACATGAGCAAGGTGGACCTGCAATCCAACATCGCCAAGCAGGAGTGGCAGCAGCCGCACGACATCGCGCTCTCGGCAAAGTTCGACAGTGCCTCCATCTACAAGCGATTGGACGGTGGCTATGCGGTGCGTGCTACCTTTGAGGGGCAGGACCTCGGCATGAAGCCCATCAGCAAGATTACGGGTATCAGATATGAGATGATGCCCACGGGTGCGCTGAAAGACCAGATGCTCCACGACACCGTGGCAAGGAAGTTTGCTGGAGAAGTGCGTGAGATACGTGAGCAGAAGCAACAGAACAACGAGAATAAAGGATTGAAATTGTGAGTATTACATGCTTACATTAAATGTTCTATGCAAGCTGCTTTTACAAGCAGACCAATTATAAACCTTCAAACTACAAGCCTATGTCTTACGTATCTTTTCAGGAGATGAAGCCGAGGGTGGGCATCGACGACGTTGCCTTCTCTCTCGGCTACAAGCTCAACAGACAGGCGGGCGTGGGACGGTACATCGAACTTATTCTGCCCGACGGCAAGGGAGAGAAGCTCGACACCATCGTCATCTCACATCCGCAGGAGAAGGAACGGCAGAAGTACTTCCACCGCAATTCGGGAAAGCGCGGTGACGTGGTGGACTTCATCGGTGAGAACCTGGGCCGCTTCAACATTTATGGCAGGAACCAGTGGGAGGTCATCGGTAAGGTGATGGCAGACTTTGCCAACATGCCACTCGTGGACAACCACGACCGTGGGTATAGTGGTGGACTGGGCAGTCTAAACACAGTGTTCAATCCTAAGCGATACACTTCCCAACCTCTGTCAAGGAACATGGACTATGCCATGGGTATCTTTGAGGAGCGTGGCATCAGTCATGAGACGGTGCAGTTGTTCGAGCGGCACATCGCCATCGTCACTGACCAGAAGAACAAGAACGGCCTACCGATGATCGGCTTTCCTTACCGCGAGCCGCGCTTCAGTTCCGACTTGGCAGGATATGAGCTGCGGGGCGACCGTGGTTTCAAAGGCAAGGCGGCAGGGACGAACTCGACCACGGCGGTATGGACGGCTGGCATCCACTCGGCATTGAACAATCCCCAGATGGTCAGGTATGTGTTCTTTGCCGAATCTGCCTACGACGCTATGGCGTTCTATCAGGCGAACCAAGGAAAGATTGACCTCACGCACTCAGCATTTGTCTCTGTCGGTGGTGCGCTGTCCAACGGACAGGTGTCGGGGCTGATGCGCCACTACAATATGGCGAAGGCTGTGGACTGCTTCGACAATGATCAACCCGGACGCATCTACGGCATGAGGATGGCGGCTCTGCTCGATGGCAAGCGGCTCACTGTAACTCAGATGGGAGACAATCTCCGACTTGAGATGGACGGGAAAGCCTTTGACATGCCGATGGGGAAAGCCTCTGTTGAAGAGTTGGCCAAACATGTAAAGCTGTCAGACCGTATCGAAGTCCGCAAGCCACCTGTGAACTACAAGGACTGGAACGACGTTGTGCGTGGCATGCCCTTGGAGGCGCTGCAGCTCAAGACAAAGTTCCAGCGGGACGAGAATCTCGCAAGGATAAGGACGGAGTTGCGCGAGCGGAATGAGTGCAGAAGCGGTTTTAAGATGTGAAAACCAACGAAAGGGAAGTATTAACGAGGCCACGGTGCGTCACCTCCGGCACCAACTTTTCAAGTCCGTACCGTCGGCAACGACCGTGGCCCAAACAAACGAAGAACCATGAAAAGAAAAATTCTTTGCCTGTTGCTTGCCATGTCCGGCTCCGTCTGCGGCTTCGCCCAGCAGACCGACCCGACACTCACGGCAGCGGTGGCTACGCAGACGGAGATTCTCAAGAAAATTTTCAAGACGCGTGACAAGACGCAGAAGGAAATCATTGCTACGGAGGTGGCGGTGACGGCGGCTATGGAGCGCATGCACCAGTTGGAGAAGAAGATGCTGGAATACCTGCAAAACGCACAAGGTGCCATGCAGAACATCTATCAGATCAAGCGTGCAGCCGAGCTCGTTGCCGTGGAGATACCGAACAACATGTCATTGCTCAGAAAGTCCTTGCCTGGACACCTCAAGGGAACAGCCATCGCACTGATGGTGTCTGATGAGCTTGCGGATGCCACCACGCAGATGATAACGCTCTTCCCGTTCATGAAGCAACTGGTCACAAGCGGCTCGTACGATGTCACCAACGCCGACGGCAAGACAGAGAAGCACAAGGTCAACCTGCTCAACTCGGCGGAACGGTATTATATAGCCAACGAGGTTGTCACTCGCTTGGAGACCATCAACACGGACTTGTGGCTGCTGGCATGGCAGATCCGCACACTGTCATGGAACGACCTTTGGTACGGCCTTGACCCGGAAGGATGGGCGACAGTGATGTCGGGCAAGTACATAGTAGAGGGATTGATATGGGAATGGAATTATCTCTGAGCCTTTCCTCAGCCTCTTTTATTCAACTAATAAAAATCTTCAACTAACCAACAAAACTATTTAATGTTCAACCTTTTATCAAAACAACTATGACAACAATCGCATTGGAAAACAAAAAGAAAATTCGTGGTGTCGTTCTCTCGGATGACATCATCAAGGAACTCAAGGACACGGGCGCAAGCCACGTCATGACCTTCAAGGACAACAAGGGAAAACAGTATCTCGCACACCTTGAGAGCCGTGGCGGAGAGGTGGAGGTGGTGTCTGACCGCATCTATCTGGAGCACCGCTGCCCTCATTGCGGCGGCCGGGTGGTCGTCACACGCAAGGGCTACTTCTGCGAGCATTGTTTCGACAAACAGTCGCCCTGCACCTTCCACTGCAACGGCATCCTCAGCCACCGCTTCATCAAGCCGTTCGAAGTGGATGCCTATCTCAGCGGCAAGCCGGTCATTCTCGACGGATGCTACAACAGCCAGGGACGCATCTTCTCGGCTGTGCTTGTGGAGAACGAGGTCTATGGCATGTCGCTGAGCTCTGTGGTGGGCAAGTGCCCGGTGTGTGGTGAGGATGTGCTGGTCAGCCCGACAGCGTTCAACTGCAGCAACCACGAGCAGATAGGCGAGCCGTTCCACTTCTCGCTGTGGCGGCATATCCGCGGCCACGCCGTCACCCTGCAGGAGTTGCAGGAGCTGCTGGAGTATGGCATCACATCGAACGAGGTGCTGCTCTTCGATGACAAGGGCTCCCTGGCCAAGGCGTATCTCCGGCTCTCGGACGACAGGAAGAAGATTGTGCCGGAGTTCAATCTTTATAACTGATAACCATAAGTCTCACCTTAACCCAACGAAACATGAACAAGAAGAACATCATCAAGAAAGCGGCAATCAATGCCGACCTCACCGTCAAGGAAGAGCAGAAGGCAGTGGAGGCGTTCCTCTGTGCCGTGTCAGACATCCTCAAGGAAGACCGCGAGGTGTTCCTGCCTGACTTCGGCAGATTCTATGTAAGAAAATGTGCCGAGCGGCAGGTGCGCAATCCCCAGACCGGGGAGATGATGACCGTCCCGGCAACGAAGCGCATACGCTTCAAGCCTTCAGGAAGCATCACGCACTATACGCTCAAGTATGGACTCTAATCCTGAAAAGACAATGAAGAAAGTAATCATGCTGATGGCGGCTGCCGCACTAATGGTCTCGTGCGGCAACTCGAGTGAGAAGATGAAACAGCTGGCCAAAGAGAACTTGGAGCTGAGCGTGGACTATCCCAAGCAGCTGCAGGTGATGGCTGTGTCGGAGCCGGACTCGGCGTTCGGCACGGGATATTTCAACCAGAAGGAGGTCATGGGGATGATGCAGACCATGAAGGTGGTCACGGACACCATCATGAGGCGCACGGGGAACATGAGCCGCTTCAACCCGGCAGACCACTACGTGGTCAGCCTCGCCGAGCGGCAGATGCGGAGCATGGCGGAACTGAGGACACTCATCGCAGCCGGTGGCCGCAAGGGCGAGTTCTCCGGTTGGAAGGTGAAGATTGACTACCAGTGTGTGGATGCGAATGGTATTCCGTACAAGGCTGAGCGGTGGTGCTTCATCGACAAGGAGGGCAAGCAGGTGTACAAGTCCTTTGAGCTGCCGATACCGTAAACATCTATCTTGGCAGGTCCCATTGCCAGCTTTATGCTGGCAATGGCGGCTTGTCTTCGAACCTAAACACAACACAAACAACAGACACTTACTATGGGAGACACGAACCTGGCTTGGGTGAACACGCTCAAGAAACACTACCTCGACATTCTGACATGCTATGAGGGAGAATCCAAGAAGTTGAAGAACGAAGCTGTAAGACGGTGCTACGAGGCTTTGCTGATTGCAAATACTGTGGAGCAGTTCCGGCAGTGGAGACTGATGATGGAAGACTTCGGACTGGCTTTCACCAATATGGACGCACCCGTGATGTATGAGAATCCTATGGGCATTTTGGACGATATTGCTGAAGGTGCACCTGATGGTCTGATAAAGACTTTCTTGGACTGGAAGAAGACTGTCAATCCGAAACGCTTGATGGAAACACGGAAGCAGGACGCGGAGATCGTGGCCATTCTGCGGAAGGCGGTGGAACGTCCTGAGGACATGACCATCCGCGTCTTCCCCTGCGGCAATCGCTGGGCTGCCATCGACAAGGATGCCGACCGCATCTTCGAGGCCTTCGGCTGGCAGACGGGGTGCGTATGGGATGGCGAAGACTTGGTCAGTTGGATATTCATAGGAAAGGCCGGACTGGAGGTACTTCAAAACAGCAACTATGATGTCAAGGTGATGGACTTCGGCGAGTTCGACATTACCTATATCTACTTCGAGGAGGACATCATCTCTACTGTGCAGCAGATGATGGACTACAATAGGATGCTCGGAAAGGACATTTGCGAATCTCGGAAGATGATGATGCACCTGCGACCTTATGCCGCCATGTGCCATGGATATAAGGAACTGATGAGTGCCAACATTACCATAGAGGATAACAAGCTGTATGGTGAGATGCCAGACGGGAGCAAAGTCCTCCTCTTTGACGGCAAGAGCTGGAGATTGAATGATGTCGGCAGACAGATGGTAATGCAAATGGGGGCTCAGATGGGAGAGACTTAATCTTCTTGAAAATGACATCTGTGCGTAAGACCCGTGGCGGAGAAAGTATCGAGTTCGTTGACTCCGATACTTTCTCCGCCACCTACCTTACGCATAAGTCTTTGAATGTCCCGCTCCGTCTCTTCCTTTCTGAGCAGTAATGAGCGAAGCCGGTCCTGTTGACGGGCTGCGCAAGAATTCTGAATATACATTAGAAGATATTCTGGATTCTATAAAAAATCATTTGCGTCTCGTCTCCAAAAATTCTATCAGGCGATACACTGTTGAAGACGGATTCTTACCTTCTAATAATAATTTAGCGTTTGATACCGCTGTAAGCCGATTCGACCATAAACAATCCTTTTGCTTCAAGGAGAGGAAAGCCTTCTCATAATTGCCCCAAAAAACATTATGTTGCCTCAAATGTTCAATACACTGCTTTGTAGACAATGGTGAATGTATCGCACTAATATGCAATAGAAACCATAGTTCTACGCATGGATTGCTACATAGTTTGACACCACTCAATTTGTCAATTTTATCATTCATGGCAGCCACATCTCTGTCGTACATGAGAAAGGTATAAACAATGTCATTGCCTGACACTTTCATACTGTCTTGAAGCGACTTTATCCGGCGTTCGTTTATGTCGTCACCTAAAATCTTTGACACTATCTTGATAGGACAGCGATATTGATGGCGCAAGAAATCAAGATAGGCTTCTTCCGTCTCTCCCTCGCAGACGACGAGGATTGCTGGCTTCATCTTACGTGGCGGTGTGATAGTTCTTCGTCTAGCCATGTTTTATTTCTCTTTTAGTAAACTTTTAAGACCTGAGACGGAGGACTCTACATAAGGTACTGCGTCAAAGCGACCTTGGATATAGGCTTTCTCCGCATCCATATTGTCCCGAAAATCCTTATAATCGAAAAGAGAATAGACTTCGGTGGATGCATTGCTTCTTTTGTTGACGAATGCTATCTGGTCTTTTCTAAACCGGTGGATGTCTATTAAGTTGGTGCTGTGTGAGGTGAACAGAAGCTGAGAAGCTTTAGAGGCGTGCACCAAATCGATGATGAAGTCAGCCAGACGTATGTGCAGGCTGCTGTCAAACTCGTCAAGAAGCAATGTCTTGCCATGTTTGACAACATCGAGCAGGTTCAGCAAGATACGGAAAAGTTTTATGGTTCCGTCTGATTCCTCCGTCAGCAGATCGAATGGCAATGAAGGATTTTCTTTATGATAAGTGACAAAATGTCCATTAGCCTTGTTTATCTTTATATCCACTATGTCGGTGTCGCAAATACTCAATGCACGAAGGATGAGCGGTTTGTACGCATTGAAATTGTCAGTGTTACTCTGCACGTCACTGGTTTGTATGCCAGGCAAGAGGTCATCCAGAAAATAACGGTACACCCTTTGTGCAATTTCACGGTTCATAGAACTGGCACGTGTGAGGAAAAGATTTTTGTCTGACGTGTTGGTCACCACATCCAACGGACGAGTGATAAGCCCTTCGCCGAATGTATATTTTGGCGGTTGAATACCATGGCGTGTGAAGACCCGTGCTCTGCGCCCTTTGGGATAATAGTACAGAGCCTCGTCAAGAATGGCCGTCCTTGTAAGTGTAAAGGAATACTCGTACTCTATTCCGTCAATGACAAAGTTTATGAGAAAGCTGCTTGGCTGATTGTCATATCCATTGAATTTGAAGGGAGCGAAATCGAATACTGTGCCAACATTGCTATCGATAGAATGCAATATCAGCGACCAACAGAAGCGAATTGCTTTGATAATATTGGACTTGCCTGAGGCATTGGGGCCGAACAAGCCGATTGTCTTCAGCACATTCATTCCGCTCCATTCCATCACATTGTCTCTGAGTTCTCCGGCAAGCCGTGTGTGGATATTTGCGGCCCTAAAGTCGATGCTAAGCAGGTCGCGTATCGAGAAGAAATTGCTTAATTCTATCCTTAAAACCATATTTATATCTAATTTTTGTAGCTTTCCTGCAAAATTAGGCATTTAATTCGATATAAGCAAGCGTTTCCTATTCTTTTTTATTGTGTATGACTTAAACGGATTCTATATGTCTTATCATATATCTTCCTTGAGTTTGGAGCTGCCGTTCTTGTCGTTTGGCATCAATCTTAGGGATAGGGGAAAAACCTGTTGCAGTATACAATTGCCTATAGTTCACGCAGTCCATGCCCATCATATAGTCGAAGTCGGCATAGTAGAATTCAGAGCGTTTTATTATCTTTGCAAGGTAAAATTGCAGCATGCTGCAAAAATATCTTGTGGAATATGGGAATCTCCCAAGGGCTTGTATTTCTTTTTTGGGGTAGTGGTTCGGTTCTTTTGGGTAGTAGTCGCAATCATCTGTAGCGATAATGCTGCCGATTGCTCAGGTAGTCCAGGTCGTCCTGATGGTTGTAGGCCTCCTTCTCAAAGCGGATGTGGAAGTATGCTTTGAGGCCGTTGCGGTATTTGGCGAGCAGGAAGAGCCATTCGAGCACATACCACAGATAGAAGCCGATGTAGAGCAGCTCCCGTTGCTGAGCGGTGTGGATACGCTCGTGGTTGAGCTCCACGGCATTGAGCTCCTGCACGGTGAAGATGATGCCAAAGAGGTTGATGGCATAAAAGCCACCCATGAAAGGGAAACGCCTAATGTGGATTACCTTGGTCATCTTCAGAAATTGTATGGCAAAGAGAACGTATTTCGAGAATAATCAGAGGGATGGGGTCAAAGAACAAAGAATGACTTCGGCTTCTCGCCATGAATTTTTTCATATTCCACGGTGATGTCTTCCTTCATATTCTCCACCATCTCATGCTTTCGCTGCTTGGCAGCCTCAAAGCGTTTGAGGAAATCTTCTTTTGTATTCATCTTTTCCATATTCTTTCACCTTTCTATTTTGCAAAAATAATCTTTTCGTTGCAACTTCCCAAATTTTGGACTATTTATTTTCATTTTGCTCATACACATACTCCACATTGGCGTAGCATCCCACTGCAACCGTCTTCGATGAGGTCGAGGGCGAGTTCGAAGTCTTCACCGTCACCATAATATGGGTCGGGAACGGAGGTCCTCCCCTTGTATTTTGTGAAGTAGTTGGCCATGCGGATGACCTTGCGGCGGTCGGCCTCGCTGTGTGCTTTGCTGCAGATGTTGTGGTAGTTCTCGTCGTCCATAACAACGATGTAGTCGAAGTCGGCAAAGTCATGGCGTGCGTCGAACTGACGGGCGATGTGGTCAATGCGATAGCCGCGTCATGCACCATGCTGTCGCATCCGCTTGTCGGGCAGCTGGCCTACATGCCACGGGCCGATGCCAGCCGAGTCGATGTAGAACTTGTCCGTCAGCCCTGTGTCGTCAACGTATTTCTGCATGATGGCGTTTGCCGCCGGAGAGCGGCAGATGTTGCCCAGGCAGATGAAAAGAATCGTTGTCTTGTCCATATCTTTTTTTGATGATTGTAAAGGTAGTAATTATTTGAATAGAAAAAGCACAAAATGGGATTTTTCTGTTCCAAATATATCTATATCACATTTTTCCTTTCAAAAATAGTGGCTCTATCACATTTTTCCAAATGTTTTAGGCTTTCATATCACATTTTTCCATTTGTAGCTTCATTCCTCCTCGGGGTATAGCAGAAACAAATCGGTTGGACAGGATAGACACCTGCCCAACCAACCTCATTTCCTCAGCCATCTGAGATAATCCTCATCCCAATCAACCTTTATTCTAAAGATTGCCCATTTTCCGTCTCCGCCCAAATCCCAGGGGTTGGTCAGTTCATAAGAGCGAAAAGGAAGACCATCGAATTGGCAAGTTCTTACCAACTGATTGGAATGATGCCGAAATCTCCGGCTACTGATCTGTTTGCCTTTCTTTTGTGACTTGCAGCAACACCAAGTGCCGCCAGCCACCTTTCGTCTGCTTTTTCCCATAGTCCGTAATGTTTTGGTGAAAGAAAAATTCTTCCACCAGTTGAACATTACGAGACTCTTGCTTTTTGTGTCATATTCATTTTAGCTGCGGTAGTCACCAGTTGTAAGTTCTTGATTCAAATAGGAATATACATATCCAGGGCTTTGGTAATACAGGCCTGTGTTGTCATCCTCTAAGCGTGAGAATGTATCTGAATTATAAAGCACATCCATGGCCTCATTCATAGAATAATGCCTACTGGCCATGAGCATCGTTATCAACTCCTCGGTCATGTCTTCCTTCATTATCTCTTTCTGCTCATCCGTCAACTTCATAGTTTTCTTAATTTGGATATTGCCAATTCTGTTCCAAAAAAGTATTGAAATGTTATGCCTTTGCTGTATTTCAATTCCTCCACAAGTCGTTCTATGGTTATGGCACCAGCTTTAAAACGTCTTAGCTGGAAGGTTACGCCGTCATCTGCAATTGGGCCATATACCACATCATAGTTATGGCATGGTGACATTACATTGCTATCACGGTTTTTCAAAACAAACTCTGCCCATTCTACAGAATAATCGTCAAAAGAAAGGCACCTAAGGCTTCCATCTTCTAAAGCAGACTCGTCGAAATAGAAACAATTGACTGTAGGCTTTCCTACAAGTTCAATAGATGTCCGTTGCTCAGCCATGCGGATAGCTTGCTTTCTATCCGCCGACAAGTAAAAGCCTCTTCCGAAATCTTTATATGGCTTTGATTTCGAAAGGTCTATTGTTTCTATGTCTACGTTCGATCCGTGATAAAGTATCATAAGTCTTGGTATTTGAGCTTGCCACCATTGCGTGCGCAAATAATTGATATATCTCGAACGGCTTCCTCAAAAGAAAGTGTGTGCAGAACATCATAGAAACTCTTGAGGTAGTCGAATCCATTGAACCTTTTGATATAATTGTACGCCTGTTTCTTGCCAAGATGGAACTTCTTGGCAAACTCTGCTATCAAGGCTATCGTATATTTCAGTTGGTAAGTCTCTTCTCTTGACAACATAGCTTATCGTATTATTGTTTTTGCAAATATACGCACTTTTGTCTTATTCTGCAAGGAGAAGGAACTTTTATTTTATCAAGAGCTAAAAATGGTTCCATGCAACTTCACATTTGCATGCGAAAGAACTAAAGATTCTATGAGAAATCTCATGCGGTGTAATCTATACCGAACGTCAAAAACAAGGAAATAGAAGCTCTAAGGTCTTCTATCTGGATGCAACAGACAGGCAGATTCCTCTGAGGGACGAAAAGAAAAAGATGCCTGAGGCATACAAAATGCCATGAGGACCGAACAAGTTTAAGTTTAAGCGAACCCATGTATATAGACATGTAAACTTAAACCTGTTCACTTTGCTTTCTCTTTTGGTCCATACCACTATTGCAACTTATGAGACCCTTCTCTGTCATTCAGAGAAGTTTTCATTTTCGCCGGGGAAACCCCATTTCGCGGTTGATACTTCAAATTTGTTCGAGTTTATCGAAGTTGGTCGTAATAAATAAAGTTAAAAACGTTAAAGTTTAGGTTAAGATTTACTATCCTTTATTTCCAGTACCACATGACAATCTTTTGAAGGTTAAAGTGTTGGTTATCATGTACATCAGTAGACTGCATCGGTAAGTAACATTCACTTAATTCACGCTTTTACACATATATTCTTGTCGCAATATTGAATAATATCAGCCTTTCAAATATGTATTAATACAAAACTTGAAAGGCTGATGCATCAAAATTTACGCGAAATTATACGGCATTATTCTCTTCAAAGATAGCCATTCTACGCTCTAAATCTTCCAACTGTCTGTCTTCAATAAATGAAGTGCAAACACGCAAACCATTTTGACAACTACCTGTTGTTACTAAACATATAGCACTAACGCCATAATACATAAGTTCATGTGCCAATTGCCCACCAGTCATACCTGGGTAACCAACAGTGAAATAAAAGCCATCAGCTATAGGTTCACTTAGATCTTTATCATATACAATGTAAAAGCCGTGATCTGTAAATATTTTTTTCAGTTTATGAGCTCTTTCACCATAAATACTTATATCCTTTCTGAAATCATATTCGCCATCACATGCTGCTTTAAACATCCCTGCCATCGCATATTGTGCACTATGACTTGTTCCTGAAGATAATGCATAAAGCATTCTTGTAGAAAAGACATAACCAAAGGAGAGGCCTTCATATCTTGCCCCAAGATTATCATAATGACGATGGAACAACTTGTTACTGATACATGTCACTCCAATTCGTTCACCTGCATAACTAAACGCCTTACTTCCACTTATAAAAAGCATATAGTTATCCGTATATCTTGCAACCGTTGCTTGATAAGGAGGCTCAAACGGTACACTTAACTGCTTACGGAAATCCATGGCAAAGTAAGCCAGGTCTTCCATTATTATTGTATCATATTTAGTTGCAAGCTGACCAATAATACGCAATTCGTCATCATTAAAACAAATCCAAGATGGATTATTCGGGTTGCTATATACTATTGCACAAATATTACCCTTAGATAAATATCCCTCTAATTTTTGAGCAAGTTTGTCACCTCTAAAATCATAGACATCAAAAGTTTCATATTTGACACCCATGACCTGCAATTGCATCTTCTGAACAGGAAATCCCGGGTCAATAAATAATACGGTGTCTTTCTTTGGGTCACATTGTGAACATGTCAGGAAAGCTGCAAACGTACCTTGCATACTACCACATACAGGAACACAGCATTCCGGCATAATATCTATGCCGATAAAAGCTTTGACAAAACGTGATGCCTGTTTTTTCAATTCAGGGTATCCCTGAATATCAGGATATGTGTGTGCAATACCATTTTTTAAAGCTTCGATTTGTGCCTTAACACCTACTTCAGATGCAGGCAAGCCAGGTATACCCATTTCAAGCTTAATGAATTCCACACCAGACTCCTTTTCTACAGAAGCAGCAACAGACTTTACCTCACGTATCGTAGCCTTTTCGAAGTCCTGTATGCCCAAACTTCTTATTGTATTATCAACAAGAACCTTGTCTATTGGTGTATTTTTCATATTTCAGATAATTTGAAATTCTATTTACTTTCACTTATTCCGATATTAAGAGCTTTAATATTCGCATTAACGACCTCTTCGCCTTTACGTGCAAACACTCTGCCCAAAGCAGCCTTTATCTCTTCGTATCCTATACCCAATGACTTTTGAGCAGCTCCTAATAATATCATATTAGCAGAACGCGGCACATTATTATCCTTTGCCAACTGCTCGATATCAATGAAAACGACATTATTCAGTTTTGAATATTCCTCCTTTATTTTATCCATATCAGGATAATTAGGAATATTGACAAAAGGAACACTTGACGTTATAATCCATCCCGTTTTCTTATTAAGATATGGAAGATATCGTAAAGCCTCCATTGGTTCCATTGATATAATAACGTCAGCCTGACCTTCTGCAATCAAATCACTATTAATTGGTTCAGAAGATATACGCAAGTTGCTCTGCACGTCGCCACCGCGTTGTGACATTCCGTGAACCTCTGCCTGCTTAATATAAAGTCCGTCCTTTATTGCAGCTTCACCAATAATTGTTGCGATTGAAAGAATACCCTGTCCTCCTACACCGCAAAGTATTATATCTGTTTTCATTTTGATTGATTTGCGTTTAACTTTTTTTCTCTTAAATGTCTCTGCAATGTCTGCATACATTCACGACATGGTATAATTACACTCAAGCCATGATAATTAATTTCCTCTCTCAGCATGTTTGTTATTTCAGGCATATTCTTTGGAAGAGGAACAACTGTTCTTAAATGTTCATTATTCAGTCCTAAGCCCTTACATATAGCTTCCAGCTTATTCGTTCCGGCAGAATCTTGCCCACCAGTCATGGCTGTTGTAAGATTGTCACTAATAATGACCGTTATATCTGCATTTTCGTTAATCGCATCAAGCAAGCCTGTCATGCCAGAGTGCGTAAATGTTGAATCGCCTATAACGGCAACTGCAGGCCATAAGCCGGCATCTGCTGCACCTTTAGCCATGGTTATACTTGCACCCATGTCTACTGTTGAATGCAAAGCTCTAAATGGCGGTAGAGCTCCTAACGTATAACATCCGATATCACCGAAGACTCTTGCATTTTCATAATCTTTCAAAACTTCATTAAGAGCGGAATAGACATCTCTATGTCCACATCCCTGACACAATGCAGGTGGACGGGGTGTTACATTTTCACTTGGAGCATAACATTCATCAACAGGAAGACCTAAAGCCTTCTTTACAAGATCAGGATTTAATTCGCCTGTACGCGGAAGTTCACCGGTAAGACGCCCCTTTATTGTTGCATCGCCAGGCATTATGCCGCGAAGCATGTCTTCAATGAAAGGCTGCCCCTCTTCAATAACCAATACAGAATCGCACGCAGAAGTCATCTGTCTTATCAAATCCTTTGGCAATGGATATTGACTTATTTTTATTACAGGATTAGGACATCCCTGAGGATAACATTCATTCAAATAATTTATAGCAATTCCGCTTGCAATTATTCCTAAAGACTTATCACTGCCATCAATATATTGATTATACTTACTATTCTTAGCGTCATTTTCCAGTTCTGGCTGCATCGAAGTAACTATATCGTTCTTCCTGCGTGCCATAGCTGGCAATAAGATCCAATCAGCAGCCTTGGAATCATAATTGATATTATTCTGCTCTCTTGAATTATCACAGATCTCAACAACCGCACGACTATGAGCCATTCTGGTTGTAACTCGCATAAGAATAGGAAGATGTATTTTCTCACTATAATCAAAGGCATACCTTACCATGTCATATGCCTCTTGCTGGCTGCTCGGTTCAAAACATGGAATCATGGCAAACTTAGCATAGAACCTGCTATCTTGTTCATTTTGAGAAGAGTGCATTGAAGGATCATCAGCAACCAATACGACTACTCCTCCATTAACTCCAGTCATAGCAGAATTGACAAATGGGTCGGCACAAACATTAAGACCCACATGCTTCATACAAACAAGAGCACGCTTTCCCATAAACGACATACCGAGTGCCTCCTCCATAGCAGTCTTCTCGTTTGACGACCATCTGCGATGGATGTTGCGCTCCTTTGCCGTTTTAGAATTCTGAATATACTCTGTTATTTCTGTAGAAGGTGTACCAGGATAGGCATACACCCCACTAAGACCTGCGTCTATCGCGCCTTGCGCAATAGCCTCATCTCCTAATAAGAGTTTTTTCATAATATCAGATTTAATTTAACAAGATTGGTTATTAAAATGATAATTTTATTTAACAGTCACCTTTAATGGTGAATGAAGTGCTTTCAAGTACTCTTTAGAACGTAAGTTCCATTCATTAAATGTGCGAACATCATTCTTACTCCATGCAGAGCCGAAATAATATGTATATTTCTCATTTGGCTGATATGTAATAAGCCCTACTCCATGTCCGGCATTTCCATTAACAGGATTATCATACATCATTTTTTTTGTTGCCTTAACACCATTAGGGAACAACACGCCAACATAAATCTGGAAATTTTGTTTTGCCGGATTATCTGTAGGATCTGCATAAAGCACATAATTATCTCCACAAGCTACACTCTTAGTGTCTTCACTATGAAGTACAACTCCAGCCACCATATCACAAGGCTTAGTAAGTCCTTCGTACCATACGGTCATTTTATTATAGTTGCTACCTTTATCAAGGCTTATAATACGATGTTCAACAACATTCTTGTCACTTCCTATAGAAAATGGGTTATAATCAAGCTGGACTGTAAAGCGCAAAGGTCCATTATCCAATATTTTATATGTCTTATAACAATAAGGTAAGACCATCTCCCCTCCAGACAAAAGCGCAGGAGCGCCACAACCCAACGTCGGACCAACCTTATAGCAGTCAAGTCCGTATCCATGGTCAAAGTGATATGTTGTTGCCTCTTCCATTTCATGAGCTTCTTCTGTCTTTCCTGCTTTTTTTAACTCTTCAATCTTAGCATGGTTTGAAAGTTCTGTTACATACCTCTTATCAACCTCCAAATCCGGCGTATTTTTAACCCAGACATCTATTCCAAAAGCCTTTTCGCCTGTACGCTGTAAGGCAGGACCATAAGCACGATAAGCAGTACGGTCATTTTCCCATGCAATGTCATCTACACGCTCGGGATATTGCTTACCACAAACAATGGTCTTCATTTCTTTAGGAGTTCCTGGAGTAATAGTAAAATCTGCTGACCCTGCAGGTCGCACACTGGCATCAATCAACAACTTTCCGTCATATGAGATCTGGTATGCCACCTGCTGTCCCAATGCATTCTTTACAATAAAACTTTCTCCATTCTTTATTCCTAATTTCGAATAAACATCTTTGAGCTCAACCTCTATAAGCTCTTGACGCTGAACGTCATATGGATTTGTAACTGTCACAGTAACATTATCTGCCATCGCTGACAACGGCATTGCAAACATAAATAAAGATAATACCCTAAAGTTTTTCAAAAAGTTCATACGATATAGTTTTATTTTAGTTTATTATATTCATACATTTATTCTCATTTGAGATTTTTGATGAAGAACTGAGCTATCTGCCTGTAGATATGATTACGTGTATTACCTCCGTATATACTATGATTACGGTTTGTGTAAACATTCATCTTAAAGTCTTTGTCTGCCTGTACGAGTGCCTCTGTATATTCAAACACATTCTGTGGATGAACATTGTCATCAGCCAAGCCTTGACAAATAAGCAGTTCGCCATGCAGGTTTGCAGCACGCTTAATCGGATTTACATCATATCCAGAAGGATTCTCTTTTGGAGTACGCATATATCTCTCAGTATAAACCGTATCATAAAATCTCCAGTCTGTAGGAGGTGCAACAGCAACTCCTGCCTTGAAGACTTTACGTCCTTCACTCATGCTCATTAATGTATTGAATCCACCAAAGCTCCATCCCCATATACCGATATTATTTTTATCAACATAAGGCAATGAGCCTAAATATATGGCAGTTTCAACCTGGTCTTTAGATTCAAGATCACCGATTTTCAAATAAGTACATTTTTCGAAATCAGCACCACGCGCTCCTGTACCTCTGCCGTCAACACAGACAAGAATAAATCCTTGCTGCACCAAATATTGGTCAAGCAAAGCGCCCTGCCCCATTGAACCTATATTCCATGAGTTGACAACCTGTTGACTGCCGGGACCACTATATTGCCACATAATTACAGGATATTTCTTACTTGCATCAAAATTAGCAGGTTTAATCATAACACCATTCAGCTGAACACCTTCTGATGTCTTGAAGCTAAAAAATTCTTTTGAAGGCAAATCATATTCAGCAAGAGTTTTCTTCAACTCGCTATTAGTAATCAATGATACGGTTTCTTTGCCTGAATTATTAAAGATACCATATTCATATGGTGTATTTCTGTCGCTCCACTGATTTACAAAATATTTATAATCAGCACTAAACACAGCTATATTCCAACCATCGCGTGAAGTCAGACATTCAGTCTTGCCATTTTTATAAGTAACATAAACCTCACGATTCATAGGATTTTTGCCTGCAGCCTGATAGTATGTAGCACCGGTCTGCTCGTCGTATCCATAAACATCTGTTACATCATACTGGCCGTCAGTCACCTTACGCAGCAACTGCCCGTTCATATTGTAAAGATATAATTGCATATAACCATTTCGGTCACTTGGCATTAATATATGATTAGAAGAAATCAATATATTAGCCATTGCTTCTTCTTTCACATACTTTGGCACAGATTCCTTTATCAGCAACTTGCATACTGTACTTCTCGGATTAGCCCCATACAGACAGAGCTGATCCTGATGTCTGTTCATTGTGTAAACAATTATCTTTTGCGGATCTGAAGTTGCCTTTATACGGGGTATATATCCGTCTTTGTCCATCTGCAGCTGCATGGTGCGTGTCTGACGTGACTGAATATCATAGCTCAGAACAGAAACAGTTGAATTTTTCTGGCCTGCTTTTGGATATTTATACGAATATAGCCCTGGATACTCTGAATACTCTGTCATTTCCGGCTCAAGCCCTTTAAACATTTGTAAAGAATATGTAGGTACATCCTTTTCATCAAAACGAATCCAGCAAAGCATACTTCCGTCGGCATTAAATGTAAGTGCAGAATTAAATCCGAACTCTTCTTCATAAACCCAATCCGGCACTCCATTAATAACCTCATTACGCTTGCCGTCTTTAGTAACCTGACTCTCCGAATTGCCATAAAGCAGCTTAACAAGATAAATATTATTGTCACGTACAAAAGCTACTTTCATTCCATCCGGCGACCATACAGGCGACTGCTGCTGGCCGTTATCCGAAAGTTTTTCCAACTTACGGTCTGCAATATTATAAATATAATAATCAGCTGTATAAGACCTGCGATAAATCTTCTTAGAGTTAGTCTGAACCAACATCTTCTTCCCGTCAGGGCTCATTATATAATTTTCAAGCTTGTCAATTTTTTCACCGACAGTATTGTTTACGTCAAACAACACACTTACTTGCTTTCCAGTCTTATAAGAATATTTTATTATTCTCTTCCCGTCCTTGCTTATCATAGCATAGCAGTCTCCGTCGGACATGGGGCTGACAGCACTAAGATATTCAGCAGCAAAAGTTTTGCCTGCAACATCTTTTAAAGAAAGCAGATTTCCAGAAATCATATTACTAGCAGCAAACAATAAAGCCGCACACATAATAAAAAGTCTTTTCATTGTATTTTATAAATTATTTTGAGCACAAAGATACATAATTTTCACTACATTTGCATCTCAATTGATTTAAAAGATATTAATGCCGTATGGCAAAAATTTAAGCGTAATTATACAATGCAAGATTTAAATAAAAAAACGACATTACCTTATAATGATTTTGGCAGCTGGATAAGATCTATTTTCCCGTTCAAAATACAAAAGATTTCTGTTGATGCAGGTTTCTCATGCCCCAACCGGGACGGCAGAATCAGCTACGGCGGATGTGCCTTTTGCAACAACAGCACATTCAATCCTGCTTATTGCGACAAGAACAAAACTATTAAGGAGCAGCTTGAAAAAGGAAAGATGTTTTTTCGCAACAAATATCCCGAAATGCGCTATTTGGCATACTTTCAGGCATACACAAACACGTATGGGAATATAGAGCAGCTTAAAAGGTTGTATGAAGAAGCACTAAATACAGAGGATATCGTAGGCATTGTTATTGGCACTCGACCAGACTGTATTAACAGCGAAATACTTGATTACCTTCAAAGCCTTTCACGGCAAACGTTTGTTATTGTTGAATACGGCATTGAATCAGCCAACAACGATACACTTAAACGCATAAACAGAGGACACACTTTTGAATGTTCAAGAAATGCAATTGAGGAAACGACTTCAAGAGGCATAATAACCGGAGGGCATATAATATTAGGACTTCCTGGAGAGGATACAAATGAAAATATAAAACAAGCATCACTTATATCCCAAACAAGCTTAAACATAATAAAAATACATCAGTTGCAGATAATACGGGGAACAAAACTTGAAAACGAATACTACCAAGGAGGAATCCACACCTATAACGTAGACGAATACATAGAATTGCTTGCAAAATATATACAACATCTTCGAAGTAATATAATAATAGACAGATTCACATCACAATCTCCTAAAGATTTGCTGATAGCGCCAGACTGGGGATTAAAAAATTACGAATTTACAAATAAGTTTGTCAACTATCTAAAGAAGAACAATATATACCAAGGACAACTTTGGGGTAAAAACAACAAATATAATCAGCAATAACCTTATCGCTAAAATGCGAACAAATTAATTGCACACTTTCATCTTTCTTTACAAAATTCAGGAATTTAAGGCTTTATGCGTAAAGTATTTCCATAAAAGATCAAGAATTATGAGAAAATAACCTCAAAAACACACTAAAGACGTAAACAGCTCATAATCAACACTTTAAGCTGAATTATTATATCAATAATGCAATTCAAGATAATGTCTTACATATAAGATCCAGCTAAAATACGCATGTTTTTGGAGACAAAACCATAAGAATTTGTCTCCAAAAACAATGCTTTTATTGATTAAAAGCATTGGTTTTATAAAACAGAACAACTACTTTCACCGCAAAAGCTATAACATTCAGCATGATTCATGCTGTGTGACATCAAGAAAATATCTATTTTTCAATTTAATATTGTAATATTATTTTACTGCACACTGACAGCAAATTATTTATAATATAATGCCAAAATGCAACAATCTCTCCACTTCAGCCTTTGGCATGCAAACCGTAAACGATATTACATAATAAAAAATATTAGACACAATTATACATTTATTCACAAAAAGCATCTATAATTGGATAAAAATACTTAACTTTGTTTACCTATACAACCAAAACACTATAATAGTTAAAACTTAAATCTCGTAAAATATGACAAAAGAAAAACTGACTGATTCACAAACATCATTCGTAAAAAAGATGTCTGTAAGCATCATGGCTTTTTTAAAAAAGTATTTTAATGCCATGCCCGACAAAGAGGATGAAGAAAATACAATCAAGGCCATAAGTAATGGAGTATCATTTCACGGGGCCAATCTGTGGGTTCTGGTTTTTGCAATATTCATAGCATCATTGGGCCTCAACGTGAATTCTACCGCAGTAATAATCGGCGCCATGCTGATATCACCACTTATGGGACCTATAATCGGAATGGGATTAGCGGTTGGCATAAACGATTTTGAATTACTAAAGCGGTCACTTAAGAACTATCTCGTGGCAACAATAATAAGTGTATGTACAGCAACACTTTATTTCTTACTGACACCACTTGACGAAGCCCAGTCGGAGCTCTTGGCCCGCACATCCCCCACACTATACGACGTCCTTATAGCATTATGCGGTGGTGCAGCCGGCATTGTAGCCCTGGCCACAAAGGGGAAAGGAAATGTGCTGCCAGGAGTCGCAATTGCTACAGCCTTGATGCCGCCGCTCTGCACAGCCGGCTTTGGAATAGCCACAGGTAACATTTTCTATTTTCTTGGCGCTTTCTATCTGTTTTTTATTAATACGGTATTCATTGCCCTCGCCACATATATTGGCGTAAGAATGCTTAAATTCAAGGAAAAACAATTTGTCGACCATGAAAGACAAACTACAGTAAAGAAATACATTATTATCATTGTAGTTGCCACAATGATACCGGCAGGTTTCATGACATACAGTATTGTAAAAACAAGCGTATTTAAAAGCAATCTCAGCAAATTTGTAAAAGAACAATTAGACAGTACTGGCACAAGAATTATTTCATATGAAGCCAACAACGACAGTCTCACATTACGTGTTGTCGCCGTAGGAAAGGAACTGTCAGACAGTGCTATTGCAAAAGCTGAGAAAGAAATGCAGAATTATAATATCCGGCAGTATAAACTTGAGGTAATACAAGGCTCTGAGTCAACATCATTAATGATGCTCAACAACAGACTGACAAATATGCGAACATCTAACGATAACTACTCAGATATGGTTCGTGAAGAAACAGCAAAAATATCTGAACTTCAGAAAAGCCTTGACCAATATACAAAATATGACATTATGGCACCTGCAGTAGCAAAGGAAATTAAGTCATTATTCGACAACGTTGACGACATAAGCCTGTCTAATGCCAGTTATGTAAACACAGATTCATTAAAGGTTAAACATTACACATTGGCCGTTATTGGCGTTAAAGCAAAAGCCAATATGAAAGAACTCGAAAGGAGCAAAATCACAGATTGGCTAAAGGCAAGACTTCAAGCAGACAGCATAAAAGTTATTATAACGAAAAATTAAAACTAAATAATTATATAAACAAAAAACAGAAGGATACATTTTATGCTGTATCCTTCTGTTTTCATTTACGATGGTCATCTACTCCAAGTGAAATTTATTGGTAAAAGTAATAAAACCAATATGTTTCTCCATAAGTGTCTTTAACATAAGAAAAACGCTCTGACTTGTTATTGTACTTTTCTTCAAGTTTTTGAAAATCCGCATAGTCAGCATCCATTATCTCGCTATGAAAGACCAAGACAGGATTCGACCTTAAATGTGTATACAATGTGAGCGCCTCTCTATAATGCTTTGGCAAAGCAGGTGAGCTTAGATTATATTTGTTTTTAATTATATTCACAAATCCATCTAAATTTTTATCTAACAAATAACCACATAATATATAGTCTGTTACAGACTTCATTGCCAGAGCATGATTTTCCAGATACAACAGATACTCAAGAGGCTTCATCTTTCCCATCTTTCGTATACCAAGCTGCTTGAATATCTCTGTTTCAGGAAACATCATACATTTGACATTCACCCCATCAGGCAATAATATATCAGAACCGCCTTTAGGTATAGGATACTCAAACAAACGTTCACCCAATTGCTTTGTACGCGACAAAGCGTAAATTCTCAACATAGTTAAATCTGGATCCGTATCATCAGACTTCTCGCCTACGCTCAAAGCATCATCATAATCATTTGACTCTAATAAATGCTCTATCCTTAAACGATAATGAAAAATCTCATTTGTATTTCCCAAAGCACATACCATCAACAACATAGCAGACAAAGCCAAAAGACTCTTCCACAAACCTCCGGTCAAACTTCCTGTATAAGACGTATCAATATAGAATATTGACTTCTGTCTAGACAAAACAGCAAAAATTGCATACAATATTATAACAATGCATACGATTACTATAACATTGGTTGGAAATAAACTAACATCGAAATCCTGATTCCCGGATGTCAGAACAGCGAGAAACATTAATGATGGCAAATAATTCAGAATATTAATCCATCCATCAAACCTCGTTAACTTACTCACGCCAAGTTTGATAAGAAACAGTACCACTGTAAGCAATACCGCACCTATGGTTTTGTTGTAATGAGTAATGCCTCCAGACAAGACATGTTGCTCCATAGCAATAATATCAGACTGGAAGAAATATAAATATACAAAAGTAAATAATATGAAAACAATAGCACATACAGAATTAACTAATGTGCTATTGTTTGCCTTGACTTCTTGTGTCATATTAATTTTTCTTTAAGACCACGGCTGAACGAGCAGGGATATAAAGTTTTAACCATTCCTTATGATCTTTTACATAAAGAGGATCAAAGTTTGTCATATGAGTCATACTGTCATCAGCAAGTCCATTTCCACCAAACTTTTTAGCGTCAGTATTCAATACAACATCATAAGATCCTGTAGGAACCAAGAATCCGTAATCAGTAAAGGATCGTGTGGGATTAAAATTAAACACAAATATCAAATCGCCACGCATAAAAGCCAATATCTGGTCACCATCATTATGCCAAATCTCCTGTACGTTCGTCCGTTGGAAATTACGCACACTCTTGATAACGCTAAGCATTTCACGGTCAAAATCACCCAGATAATGATAGCACAAATCTTTATTGTCTACCAAATTCCATTGTCTTCTTGCGTATTTGTAGCTCCAACCATTACCCTCTCTAGGAAAGTCTATCCATTCAGGATGCCCAAACTCATTTCCCATAAAGTTAAGGTATCCGCCATTAATTGCAGCAGCAGTTACTAAACGTATCATTTTATGCAAAGCTATTCCACGATGAACGACCTCATTTTCGTCGCCTTTTTTGAAATGCCAATACATATCCGCATCAATAAGACGGAAAACAATTGTTTTGTCACCCACCAAAGCCTGGTCGTGACTTTCACAATAACTTATAGTCTTTTCATCCGGACGCCTGTTCTTTACTTCCCAGAAAATACTGCTAGGCTTCCAGTTTTCGTCACTTTGCTCCTTTATCGTCTTTATCCAATAGTCAGGAATATTCATTGCCATCCTATAGTCAAAGCCGTATCCGCCATCCTCAAACTTAGCTGCAAGCCCCGGCATACCGCTTACTTCCTCTGCAATTGTTATTGCATTAGGATTAATTTCATGAATTAGTTTATTAGCAATAGTAAGATAACATATTGCATTATCATCTTCATGCCCGTTGAAATAATCACCATAATTACAGAAAGCCTCTCCTAAACCATGACTATAGTAAAGCATAGAAGTAACGCCGTCAAAACGGAAGCCGTCAAAATGGAATTCCTTAAGCCAATATTTACAATTGCTCAACAAGAAATGCATAACCTCATCCTTACCATAGTCAAAACACAAGCTATCCCATGCGGGATGCTCATGCCTGTCACCTGGATAAAAATATTGGTTAGGATCACCTGCTAAATTACCCAATCCCTCAACTTCATTCTTAACAGCATGACTATGAACAATATCCATAATCACTGCTATGCCGTTGCGATGAGCTTCATCAATAAGAGACTTTAGTTCTTCAGGAGTACCAAATCTGCTTGAAGCAGCAAAGAAACTACTTACATGATAACCGAAAGAACCATAATAAGGATGCTCTTGTATTGCCATAATTTGTATACAATTATAACCATCCTCAATTATTCTCGGCAACACATTCTCCTTAAATTCAGTATAAGTACCAACCTTTTCCGCATCTTGCGACATTCCTATATGGCACTCATATATCAGAAGCGGACTCTTATTTGGTTTAAACTTCTTTTTCCTCCACACATAAGGCTTTTCAGGATTCCAGACTTGGGCTGAGAATATTTTTGTTTCTTCATCCTGCACAACTCGCTGAGACCATGCCGGAATGCGTTCTCCAGACCCTCCATTCCAATAAACATGCATTTTGTATAAATCACCATGCTTCATACCTTTCTCTGAGATTTTCAATTCCCAGTTTCCGGTTCCTTCTATACGCTTGGCTTTATACTTTTCTGTCTCTTGCCAATTATTGAAATCGCCGACAAGATAAATTTCTGTCGCATTAGGCGCCCACTCTCTAAAGACCCAGCCTCTTGATAATTTATGCAAGCCATAATAATCGTACCCACTGGCAAAATCCTCTAATGATATTTTACCATTACGAGTCAGCTGGCCTAATTTCCACAAGGCATGATCATGCCGCCCTCTTATGGCATCTTCATAAGGCGCGAGATAACCATCATTAACAACTAAGCCAATATGTTTCGGCTCATTTGCCGCTTTACTATCCGTTTTAGCCTTATTATTTAATGATTTGGCTTTTCTGGTAACCATGATACCTCCTTAAAAACTTTTTATAATAACATTATTATTTGATACTCTCAGCAAAATTATGCTAAGACTTTAAATATGGCCTTCTTTATTTCTGCCTGTTCAGAAATACAAGGAGCATGACCATCTTGAGGGAAAAATATAGCAAACTCACCGGGCTTACAGGTAACGTACGTAGCAGCAGCTCCTTCATATTTTGTTATATCTTTTTCTTCATTATATTCTGCTTCAGGCAAATCCTTTAATGGAGTATATCCATACGTCTCTGACGTACTTAAAGGTATCTGGATATCAATCATTTTCTTATGAGTTTCCAGCAAAGCACTTTCACATGATTTACCTTTTGCCACTTGTATATTTACGAATAAATCTGTGCCTTTAATCAGATGTTTTCCTTCACTTAATTTATTTAAATCATTTGATTTCAAAAAATCAACTACATCATTAAATAATGGATTTAAAGAAACATATTTCTCTAAATTTTCCAATGTATCTATAACCATAAATATTATTTTAATTAATTATTGAACCTTATTTCCTAAAATATACATACCCTGAGAAACGATGTTACCATTTTTGTCTTTCTCAACATATTTACCATCACGCTTATCATCTTTATAAGAACCTTCAAAACGCCGTCCATCCTTATCGACCTCTAAAGCTCGACCATTTCTTTTACCACGACGATAAATACCCTTGAATTTACTTCCGTCTGAGAAATGTATTATAATTTCACCATCAAAAACGCCGTCTTTAAAATTACCTTCAAAGACATCTCCATTTTTTTTCGTTAACTTACCTAGACCGTTTTGTTTGTCAGCCTTCCAATATCCATTATATACATCACCATTTTTCCAACGTAAGACTCCATGGCCGTCCTTATCTCCTTCTGTAAAATGTCCGGTATATTTATCGCCATTAGCAAAAGTAAAAATACCTTCACCCGTACGTTTTCCTCTAACATAATCACCCTCGTACATATCGCCATTTTGGAACTTATATATACCTTTCCCATTTTGAACATCATCTAGCCAATCACCGATATATACATCTCCATCAGCATAATGATTGGTTCCTTTTCCTGAGCGCAAATTATCTAGCCACATACCATCATATGTTGTCCCATCGCCCCAATCAAAGAATCCCTTACCCGTTTTCTTGTCATCTTTCCATTCACCAGTATAATAGGCACCACCGCTATAAGTGTATGTTCCTTTTCCGGTACGTTTATCCTGATACCAATCGCCGTCATATTTGTCGCCGTTGTAATACCACATTACGCCATGGCCCTGCTGATAATCACGAAACCATAGTCCAACATATTTGTTATTATTCATAAAATGATATGTCCCTCTACCGTGTTGCTGATCTTGGAACCATTCTCCTTCATACTTCTCCCCATCAGAAAAAGTATAAACTCCATATCCTTGACGCTTTCCTTTCACATATTCACCTTCATAAGTATCCCCGTTTTTATAAACAGTTTTACCTTTCCCATGAGGTTTTCCAGAAGCCATTTCACCCTGGTATGTTCCACCATCTTTAGTCTCACATGAGCCTAATGTTATCTTTTGCGCACTACATATTAGAGGCAAAGCAGCACAAAATAAAAGCAATATATAGTTCTTCACGATTTTTCTTTTTAAATTTATCACCAAAAGTAATAAAAAATAACCATACTGCAAAATTATTTTTTTAAAATCGGTTTTACGAATATATTTATTGATAAATATTAGTATCTTTGCAAAAATATTAAAACAGAAATACTATGAACTTTGTAGGAATCATACCAGCAAGATATTCGTCAACACGTTTTCCCGGAAAACCGTTAGCCATTTTAGGCGGAAAACCCGTAATTCAACATGTATACGAAAAAGTTTCAAAAGTGCTTGACGACGTATACGTCGCCACTGACGATGAAAGGATTAAGGACGCGGTGGAAAGCTTTGGAGGAAATGCTATTATGACATCCCCTAATCACAAAAGTGGGACTGACAGAATAGAAGAAGCAGTAAATATTATAGAAAAAAAATTTGACGTCATAATCAACATCCAAGGTGATGAGCCATTTATTCACAAGACCCAAATAGAAACAATATGCAGATGTTTCGATGACTCAGAAACTATGATTGCGACTTTAGGCAGGCCATTTACTGAAAAAGACTCTATAAATGATTTAGAGAATCCTAATTCCCCGAAACTCATTTGCGACAACAATGGCTTTGCCATGTATTTTAGCAGGAATATAATACCCTATATACGCGGAGAAGAAAAATCAAATTGGATAAACAAATTCACATATTTAAAGCATATTGGACTTTATGCATACAGGGCTAATGTCTTGTCAGAAATAACAAAATTACCACAATCAAGCCTAGAGCTTGCTGAAAGCTTGGAACAACTCAGATGGCTTCAAAATGGATACCGCATAAAAGTAGGCATTACCCACGTTGAAACCATAGGAATTGATACTCCCGAAGACTTAAAGCGCGCAGAAGAATTTATCACCCAACACGACAGGCAATAAAGAACAAACAAAGACTATCACATATAACAAAGCAATTTCATCTGAAATCAGATAGAAGGAAAAAATGAAAGGGCGCATTTTTATGCGTCCTTTCATTTTTCTCCAAACAACAAACTTACATTTGCATTTAACCGACCAATAGCGAGCACTCCTGCAGACGATAAACACACACATTGTTTTAATCAATATATTCAAACCTAAACATATCAGGAATAGGCAGCCTTTCTCTTATGAGCATAATGGTGAAATATTGAACTTTTATAACAATCGTTCCACGAATGCAGCGGCTGAATTATTCAATGCAAGAATCAAACTTTTCAGAGCTAATCTTCATGGAGTGACAGATAAAAAGTTTTTCCTCTTTAGAATCGCAAAGCCCTAAGGATATCCCCATCAAATTTCTACTGCCCCCAAAATTGTCTATTAACTTTGCATCATCACTTCTAAAGCAAACTTGCCTCAGACACACTCAGTGAAACACTATCAAGTTTTTTCAAAGCAAATCTTCATGAAACAACGGACAAAAGTCTTTCTCTTTAGGATTGCACAGGCACACAGATATCCAACAATACTTCTACAACCAACTTAAACTAACTATTAAAGACAATTTATAAATTTCCAAAGGAATTGTTACAAAAAAATAAAAGGAAGAAAACAATCATAATGTTTCTTCCTTTCAAATGCATTTAAACTTTCGTAGTGGATAGGGGAATCGAACCCCTATGCCAAGATTGAGAATCTTGTATCCTAACCATTAGATGAATCCACCTTAAATCACAGCGGAAGCTGGGGGATTCGAACCCCCGGTACGATAAACTCGCACGGCAGTTTAGCAAACTGCTGGTTTCAGCCACTCACCCAAACTTCCTTTCCGGTTTATTGTACCGAAGCATTCTCGCTCAAATGCGATGCAAAGGTATGCATTTATTTTTATCCGTGCAAATTTTTCTGGAGTTTTTTTCATTTAATTCAAAAAAACTTTTTTACACCTTATTATATATTATAAACGCTCCTTTATGGAGTCAAGTTTTAAGCATTATCTAACTGTAATATGGAAGCATCCCTGTTTAACCTCATACTTAACATAACACCGATTATTCTCACGCATATCACGCAAGACCTCACTTAACACCCACTTAAGCGTATCATTTCTTACCATTCGGCCTTTGCTTCCATCTAGTTTATTAATAGTTTTATAGCGATTATAACATACATCAAAAGTTGTACCATACAAATGACATGAATTTTCCGTTGCATTTCCATTGTAATTCCGAAGTTTCATCACATCTTCTTTTGACCTGAGAACACTAGTTACAATTATTTGATGCAATGGTATATTTTTTATTCTTAGGCTATCATAATACGCCCTACCAATATCATTGAGTAGGACAGCTGCGCGTGGAACCAAATACGGAATACTACTGCGCAAAGGATCTATAAAATAATAAGGATTTGCACCAACAAAAACAAGTTCTTTTTTTCTATTTTCTGCATCTTCTCTATTTTCAACAGGTTTTACTCCATACTTATTGGCAGAAACTAGCTGCACGTCATTATTGTCAGGGAATGTACGACTAAAACCAGGCACACTATTTATACGATTACGTACCTGTGTTCCTTCTGCATTATAGAAAGACGTCAACTTAAATATTGAAGAAGCCACGTGCTCCCCATCACCTACACTATCTTTTTTACCCAAAGTATTAATGCTAGAATCATTTAAAGCATCATTCACGACAACAGGCCTATTTACATTTTTATCCTTTGCGATATCAGGAAAAATCAGACGTATCATAGCCAAAATCAAAACTATGGCCACAAAACTCATCAAATACCTATTTTTTGTTATTTTCATACGTTCTTTATTTATTCAACATAGAAACAAAAAAAACTCACATCTTTTTGTATCAATCAACATTAAAATTTCGAATTGTTGAAACAATTTCATTGATAATTTCTGGATTTGGCAAGTCTTTAACATCTCCACACAAGGCTATCGAGAAGTTATCTGCCAAACATTCTTCCGGATTTATAACATACCCTGTATTTCTTCCTACCTTATCATAAAAATCGGATGCATCATCCAATTTATACATCAACATCTTTCCATCCTTCATTACCGGAGAAAATTTATCGTCAAGCGGAACCAATCCGATGTGCACATAATCAAAAAAAGATCCTCCGGCATAATCACGATCAGAACAAATAACCATTGTGCATGGCTGTTGTTTTCCACCGACACTTAACATGGCATAGCTATCATAATGATTCACATCCGGATTAGATATAAATCGTTCGGTCACATCATCAGAAAACTTTATTTCTTTATTCAATATACTGAATCCTATTATTTTATACATTGACTTCCTAAAATCAATATTATTTCGTGTCATCACATGAAACAACTCATGAGCCAACAGCTTAGCAAGCCTTTTGGTATTAACTTTTTTCAAAAGACCTTCACCTAAACAGACTACTTCGCCTCGAGTATACGCTGCTGCACCTCCCTCCTCTTTCATCGTTGTTTTTATAAGCAGTACTTCTTGAGGGATAGGAAGCTTCAAGCCCTTTCGAGCAATAGCATCATCCAATATTGCAAAAGCTTTAACAACAGAATCTTTTTCTGTATCTGTAAAATCTCTAGTCTCTCGTCTTATCATGTCTACCATATCGTCATGAGTAGCATTCTTTTTACCCACACGAGCCTCCAAGTCAAATTTCCCAAGACGTTCTACATAACCCTTAGAAACAGCCAACACATTATTTGCTTCCTCCTTATCCGCAAATCTGAGAGAATAACTATCATTATTACCATAAGATAAACAACAAAACGAGACGAGGCATAAGCCAAACGAGACTGCACGCTGATAAAACTGTCTAATAATATACATAATTTAAATTTAAATAAAACGATGCAAAGATAATGTAAGTATATGTAAATACAAAATAAATATGTTTATTGCATACAGAAAGGACGTCAACAATTAACATAATTTTATCCATGACAAAATAGCAACATTTTTTATTGGAAAATCCAATTAAAAACAATATCATCAAAACAAAATATTTCTTGCAACAAACAAAATACATAGACTTTTAAATATATCTTCAACTCATATCAATGCCATGGCCATGGCATCCATTCAAGATTATATCACTAAGACATATGGAGAGAAAAACAAATTTAAATGAAATCTATCCCCTATATGACAAAAGCCTTTTATCAATAAATACAACATAGCGATACAATCATAACATTCTCACACCTATACGCTATCAGCCCAAGAATAGAAAAAAGATAAGAAAAACGATGATATATTGAAAAAGTTTCTGTAATTTTGCACAATAATATTAAATTCGAATAAAATTGATCGAGAAGCACATTGTACTTGAGGATATTGACCCTGTAATATTATACGGAGTCAACAATACGCATTTGCAAATAATCAAGGCACTATACCCAAAGCTTAGGATAGTTGCACGTGATAATGTCCTACGCGTATTAGGAGACGAAGAGCAAATGGCAAACTTTGAAGAAAACATTGAGAAAATACGCAAGCACGTCTTAAAATACAACTCGATTAATGAAGATAATTTAATCAACATAATTAAGGGCGGGAAGATTAACGATGACACATCAAGTGATGTTGTAGTATATAACATCTCTGGAAAACCAATAAAAAGCAGAAGCGCCAATCAGCAGAAACTGATTGATGCGTACAACAACAATGACATGCTGTTCGCAGTCGGTCCTGCCGGCACGGGCAAAACATATTTAAGTATAGCTCTTGCTGTAAAAGCCCTCAAAGAGAAAGCGACAAAAAAAATAATATTAAGTCGTCCGGCTGTTGAGGCTGGAGAAAAGTTAGGCTTTCTGCCAGGTGACATGAAAGACAAAATCGACCCATATCTGCAGCCCCTATATGATGCACTTGAAGACATGATTCCTGCTGTTAAATTACAGGACATGATTGAGAAACATATCATCCAGATTGCACCATTGGCATTTATGCGTGGACGAACACTCAGTGATGCTGTAATAATTCTCGACGAGGCACAAAATACAACATCTGCTCAAATACGTATGTTTTTAACCCGACTTGGATGGAATGCAAAAATGATCATAACAGGCGACCTTACTCAGGTTGACTTACCGCATGGAACGACTAGTGGGCTACGAGAAGCTATACGTGTATTAAATGGCATTGACGGAATCTCTTTTATAAATATGAATGAAAAGGATATCGTAAGACATAAGCTTGTCACACGAATAGTCAATGCATATGAAAGAGATAAAGAAATAAAGAACAAGTAGAAAAGGTTTTACAATAAATCAACAAGAATGAAAGCACTTACAAGAACAGATTTCCATTTTGATGGACAAAAAAGCGTATATCATGGTAAGGTACGCGATGTTTACAACATTAACGACGACATTATCGTAATGATTGCCACAGACAGAATTTCAGCTTTCGACGTTATTCTGCCTAAAGGAATACCTTTTAAGGGTCAGGTTCTTAACCAGATCGCATCAAAATTTCTGGATCAGACAAAGGACATTTGTCCAAACTGGAAACTTGCCACTCCCGATCCAATGGTTACAGTTGGTCTGAAATGCGAAGGATTCCGCGTTGAAATGATTATACGTTCAATTCTGACAGGTTCGGCATGGCGTGAGTATCAAAAGGGATGTCGTGAAATTTGTGGTGTTAAACTGCCCGATGGAATGAAAGAGAATCAGCGTTTCCCCGAACCAATAATAACACCTACAACAAAGGCTGACGAAGGTCATGACATGAATATTTCCAAAGAAGAAATAATCGCTCAAGGCATTGTAAGCAAAGAAGATTACGAGGTAATGGAGGACTATACACGTAAGATTTTTGCACGCGGACAAGAAATTGCAGCTGAACATGGTCTTATCCTCGTTGATACTAAATACGAATTTGGAAAAAGAGACGGTAAAGTTTATCTTATTGACGAAGTACATACTCCAGACAGCAGCCGTTATTTCTATGCAGACGGTTATGAGGAGAAATTTGAGAAAGGTGAGCCGCAACGCCAATTATCTAAAGAATTTGTACGTCAATGGCTTATTGAACACAACTTCATGAATGAGCCTGGACAGACAATGCCAGAAATAACAGACGAATATGCTGAAAGTGTAAGCGAACGTTACATTGAATTGTTCGAGAACATTACCGGTGATAAATTCGACAAAGCTGCTGAAGATGGTGATATTGCAGCACGAATCGAAAACAATGTGAAGAATTATCTGAAAAACAGATAATAATTCATATTGACAAAATACCTCTATAGCATCATGCCTTTTTATAAATCAGATAAAAAATGACCTACAAACAGGAACGTATAACGCCATATAATAACGGGGAAGAAAAGAGTAAGCAGGTTGAAACAATGTTTGATACCATAGCTCATTCGTATGATCTGCTTAATCACAGGCTGTCACTTGGCATTGACTATCTTTGGAGAAATATGGCCATAAAACAGCTTAAGCCCTTTAAACCTCTTAAAATACTAGATGTTGCGACAGGGACAGGTGATTTTGCGATAAAATCAGCCAAGGAGTTATCCCCTGAAAAGGTCATTGGCATTGATATATCAGAAGGCATGATGCGTATTGGTCAAGAGAAAGTTAAGAATGAGAGACTGAGCGAAATCATAAGCTTTGAAAAGGAAGACTGCGAACATCTCTCTTATGCAGACAATACATTCGACGCAATAATAACCGCATTTGGAATCAGAAATTTTCAAAATCTTGATGCTAGTTTAAAGGAGATGTGCAGAGTATTGAAAAAGGGAGGACACGTAAGTATTCTAGAACTTAGCCAGCCTGTAAGTTTCCCAATGAAGCAATTATTTTGGATATACTCTCATTCCGTACTACCGCTATATGGAAAGCTTGTTTCTAAAGACAAAAATGCGTATCGTTATTTAACAACAACAATAGAAGCATTTCCACAAGGTGAAGTGATGACAGATATCATAAAAAAAGCCGGGTTTACTGAAGCTACATTCAAACGTTTAACCTTCGGCATTTGCACTTGTTATTTTGCAACTAAATAAATATAAGTCTATGGATAAATATGGATTAATAGGTTACCCATTAGGTCATTCATTTTCAAAAAGTTATTTCAACGAAAAATTTGAAAATGAAGGAATTAATGCTGAATATATCAACTTTGAGATTCCGACACTCGACTCCCTTCCGGAAATTTTAGCTTCTAACCCGGAACTGAAAGGCCTTAATGTCACAATACCATATAAAGAAAAAGTTATCAGTTATCTTGACTCCATAAGCCCCGAAGCAAGAGCTATAGGAGCAGTAAATGTTATACGCGTTGACCACAAAGGTAATGATACTTATCTGAAAGGCTTTAACAGCGATGTCATTGGTTTTACAAAAAGCATTGAGCCCTTGCTTGAAAGATTTCATAAAAAAGCATTAATATTAGGAACAGGAGGGGCATCTAAAGCTATAAACTTCGGTTTAAAATCACTAGGTCTTGAAACAGTATTCGTAAGCAGATTTGAACGTCCTGGAACGATACAATATTCACAAATCACCCCTGACATAATTCAGGAGTACAATGTTATTGTTAATTGCACTCCATGCGGAATGTATCCGCATATAGACGAGTGTCCTCAATTGCCATATGAGGCAATGACAAGCAAGAACATCCTTTATGACTTGCTCTATAATCCCGATGAAACTCTTTTCATGAAAAAAGGAGCCCAACATGGTGCCACTGTAAAAAATGGATTAGAAATGCTTTTATTACAGGCATTTGCAAGTTGGGAATTTTGGCATAATAAAGAATAAGACGTAATTTTTGTTCCATATACATAAAAATATATTTAAAATGGATTTACACAACCGCTACATGATGCGTGGTGTTTCTGCAGCAAAAGAAGATGTACACAACGCAATAAAAAACATAGATAAGGGTATCTTTCCACAGGCATTTTGTAAAATAATACCAGACATTCTAGGAGGCGATCCTGAATATTGTAATATTATGCATGCAGATGGCGCAGGTACTAAGTCGTCATTGGCTTATATGTATTGGAAAGAGACCGGTGACTTAAGTGTATGGAAAGGCATTGCACAAGATGCACTAATTATGAATACGGACGACCTGCTTTGTGTTGGAGCTGTAGATAACATACTTGTTTCAAGCACAATCGGACGAAATAAAATGCTGGTACCAGGAGAAGTCATATCTGCTATTATTAATGGCACTGACGAACTTTTAGCCAGCATGCGAGAAATGGGCATTGGCATTTACGCAACGGGAGGTGAAACAGCTGATGTTGGCGATTTAGTAAGAACAATTATCGTCGACTCTACTGTTACATGTAGAATGAAACGTAGCGACGTAATCAACAACGCCAACATTCAACCAGGCGATGTCATTGTCGGACTTGCCTCATTTGGCCAGGCAACATACGAAACAAGCTACAACGGAGGTATGGGCAGCAATGGCCTGACTAGTGCACGCCATGACGTGTTTGCTAAATATCTTGCAGAAAAATATCCAGAAAGTTACGATCATGCAGTTCCTGACGAGCTTGTTTATAGTGGTCATTATCACCTGGACGACAAATTAGCAGATGTACCTGTAAATGCAGGTCAGCTAGTCCTCTCTCCTACCCGTACATACGCACCAGTTATTAAACGCATTCTTGACGAATTACGTCCGGAAATACATGGTATGGTACATTGTACAGGCGGAGCACAAACAAAAGTGCTACACTTCGTAAATGACAATTGCAAGGTTATCAAAGACAACATGTTCCCGGTTCCACCTCTTTTCAGAATGATTAGAGAGGAAAGTCAGACTGACTGGAAGGAAATGTATAAAGTGTTCAATATGGGACACAGAATGGAGATATATGTAAAACCCGAATTTGCAGAAAAAGTAATTAATATAAGTAAGAGTTTCAATATAGACGCTCAGATTATCGGACATATCGAAGAAGGAGAAAAGAGTCTGACCATTAAATCTGAATTTGGAGAATTTAACTATTAATTATATGCCCGAAAACAATAGTATTTTAGAAAAGCTCGAAGGACTTGAAAGCAGATATGAAGAGGTTGCCACATTGATAACAGACCCTTCTGTCATTTCAGATCAGGAAAGATACGTAAGACTTACACGAGAATATAAAGACCTCGATGAGATAATGAAGGCCAGAAAACGATATATTGCCTGCATAAACTCAATAAACGAGGCTAAAGATATTCTTGCCAACGAAAGTGATCCGGACCTGAGAGAGATGGCCCGTGAAGAACTTCAAGCCAATGAAGAGTTACAGCCTAAAATTGAGGAGGAGATAAAAATTGCCTTAGTACCGAAGGATCCGGAAGACGCCAAGAACGTCCAAATGGAAATTAGAGCCGGAACCGGCGGTGACGAAGCAGCACTGTTTGCAGGCGATTTATTTCAAATGTATAAAAAATACTGTGATTCAAAAGGCTGGTCCCTGTCTGTAACAAGCGTAAGTGAAGGAGCTGTTGGCGGATATAAGGAAATAGACTTTGCTGTAAGCGGCGACAATGTATATGGAATACTAAAATATGAATCTGGCGTACATCGTGTACAACGTGTACCAGCCACAGAAACACAGGGCCGTATGCACACAAGCGCTGCAACAGTAGCTGTATTGCCCGAAGCTGATAAATTTGAAGTTAACATCAACGAAGGCGACATTAAGTGGGACACATTCAGAAGTTCCGGTGCTGGAGGACAGAATGTAAACAAAGTGGAGTCTGGAGTTCGTCTTAGATATCCATGGAAAAATCCGAATACCGGTGAAGTTGAAGAAATTCTTATTGAATGTACTGAAACACGAGACCAGCCTAAGAATAAGGAAAGGGCACTTTCAAGATTGCGTACTTTCATCTACGACAGAGAGCATCAGAAATACATCGATGATATAGCTAGCCGCAGAAAGACATTGGTGTCAACTGGTGACAGAAGTGCAAAGATCAGAACATATAACTTCCAGCAAGGACGTGTAACTGACCACAGAATCGGCTATACAACACATGATCTGTCCGGATTCCTGGCAGGAAACATACAAGATATGATAGACGCCTTAACTGTAGAAGAAAATGCAGAACGCATGAAAGAGGCAGAACTATAAATCCTAATGTTTGGGTGGATTATTTATATGAAATAAAAGTTTTATATAAGACTTGGCAATTGCAAAAATCTGAGCATCAGCCATTTCATATAAAAGAATTCACTTAATAAATAAAAACATAAATTCAGAAAAAATGAACAGAAAACAATTAGTTGACCAAATATTCAGCAAACAATCTTTTCTGTGTGTCGGACTCGACACTGATATCAAAAAAGTGCCGGAATGTTTACTGAACAACGAAGATCCTATATTCGACTTCAACAAAGCCATAATAGATGCAACGGCACAATATTGTGTTGCATACAAGCCAAATTTGGCTTTCTACGAATGTATGGGTGTAAAAGGAATGATATCATTTGAACGTACGATAAAATACCTCAAAGAAAACTATCCTGACCATTTCATAATAGCAGATGCAAAACGTGGCGACATAGGAAACACATCCTCTATGTATGCCCGTACATTCTTTGAAGAATATGATATCGACTCATTGACCGTTGCGCCTTACATGGGCGAAGACAGTGTTACACCATTCCTCAACTATGAAGGCAAATGGGTTATTCTATTGGCGCTCACAAGCAATAAAGGTTCACATGATTTTCAGCTGACAGCCGACCAAGACGGCGAAAGACTTTTTGAAAAAGTTATACGTAAGTCACAGGCATGGGGTGATGAGCAAAACATGATGTATGTAGTTGGTGCCACTCAGGGCTCAATGTTCCAAGACATACGTAAAGTTGCTCCTAATCACTTCTTACTTGTACCTGGAGTTGGAGCACAGGGCGGAAGCCTACAAGAAGTATGCAAATACGGAATAATCAAAGACTGCGGACTATTAGTAAACAGCAGCAGAGGTATCATTTATGCCTCAAACGGAAGCGATTTTGCTGAAGCTGCAGCAATTAAAGCTGAAGCCCTGCAAAAAGAAATGGCCATAGAATTAAACAAAATAAAGTAGGTATAAAAATCCTCCGGCATTAAAGCAAATGCCGGAGGTTTTCTTTTATAAAATATAGTCATAGACATAAGCGCCGTCAGAATGTCACACAATTTGCACTTATTTTGACTTTCTGATTTCAAATAGTAGACTATTTTTCCATTGAACACTGATTCTACTCTGAAAAAGCCATAAAATCCGACTATTGCTCATTCAACAGATAAACCTCTCATTTTCAAGCAGTTGAAGCAGTTAACAATAAATTCTAAGCACAATATCATTCTAAAAAACATCTAAAATGCCACCTATTACAGTATAGAATGCAGCATTTTACATGTCAAAACACATTCAATCAGCCACACAAATACAGTTAAATAGACGACAAAACTCAATGATTTCCAACCAAGAACAAGCAAATATATGTGTTTTGAAGATAAAGTATTAGCATAAAAGTGATCAAGCATCGCATTTTATCCGCTAAAACATAACATTAGCCGACACATTAAAAAATTACACTTTGACAGTCCATACATTATTTTGTTTTCCTTTTGTCAATCATAAAAGCAGCATTTAAGAGGTTGATATTATTCACAGAAAGTTTATTCCATCTCATACGGACCTTAACATCAGTTAACTTTCATCATCAAGCTATTTTGTTGTATATCAAACAAATAAATTGTATATTTGCATTTGCCACATGCTGTTATAACATATATCATGAATCAGATTTCAGCTATAATGTAAAACACCAGTACTACTTATTTACCTTTTTGAAGTTGTACAACATATAAAACAAGCGAAATGAATGACAGTAAAATAATAAATGACCCTATCTTCGGATTCATAAAGATACCTCATGGCCTTCTGTTAGATATTGTTGAGCATCCGCTAATGCAGAGGCTTACACGAATAAAGCAACTTGGACTTACATCTATGGTGTACCCTTCCGCACAACACACTCGCTTTCAGCATTCTATCGGTGCATTCCATTTAATGAGCGAAGCCATTACGTCATTAACCCAAAAAGGAATATACATATTCGACAGTGAAGCTGAAGCTGTTGAGGCTGCTATACTAATGCACGACATTGGACATGGCCCATTCTCTCATGTCTTAGAGCATACATTGATAAGCGGAATAAGCCACGAAGAAATATCCTTGCTTATGATGGAACAAATTAACAAGGAAATGAAAGGAGAATTGAATTTAGCACTCAAAATATTCAAGAATGAATATCCAAAAAAGTTTCTGCATCAACTGATAAGCAGCCAGCTTGACATGGACAGGCTAGACTATCTCAGACGTGACAGCTTTTACACAGGAGTGTCTGAAGGAAATATTGGCAGTGCTAGAATAATAAAGATGCTTGACGTACACAATGATAATCTTGTTGTAAATTCAAAAGGGCTGTATTCTATCGAAAATTATCTAATGGCAAGACGTCTGATGTATTGGCAAGTGTATCTGCATAAAACAACTGTCTCTAGCGAAAAAGTGCTAGTAAACGCTCTCTTACGTGCAAAAAGACTTGCACATGAAGGCAAGGAAATTTTCGCAACACCCTGTTTAAGATATTTTTTATACAATGACATCGATGCAGAGACATTCAGAAATGACAGACAAGCCCAGCTGTATTATACAAAACTCGACGACAGCGACATTCTAAGTTCCCTTAAAGTATGGACAGACAGCAACGATAAAGTGCTGTCGATTCTTTCCACAGATATCATAAACCGCAATATCTTCAAAGTTGAAATTTTCGAAAATCCTGTGAACGACGCCTATGCTGAAAGCAAGAAACGTACAATTGCAGACATGTTCAAAATAAGTTTAGAAGAAGCTGGCTATCTCATGAGCATTGACACAATACAAAAAGATATGTACGATGTTAATGAAGACCAAATCACCATACTGTTCAAAGACAATACAACAAAAGACATTTCTGAATCTTCAGAATTGTTGAATATTGCATTACTTTCAAAAAAAATCAGAAAATATTATTTATGTTATCAACGTTTTTGAATAAATTTATTTATCTTTGCAGATAATATGTAATTAAATTGCAATGGAATTTACAGCAAACCAAATAGCAAGTTTTATCCAAGGCAAAGTTGAAGGCGATGAAAATGCCACAGTAAATACATTTGCCAAAATTGAAGAGGGAAAACCAGGAGCTATATCATTCCTTTCAAATCCCAAATACACACACTATATTTACGAAACACAATCAAGTATTGTGCTTGTCAACGAAGATGTTGAGTTGACAAAACCAGTCAAAGCCACCTTGATTAGAGTAAAGAATGCCTATGAATGCGTTGCAAAACTTCTGCAAATGTATCAGGCTGCACTTCCTAAAAAAAGTGGCATAAGCTCAATGGCTTTCATATCACCTAAAGCGACAATTGGCGACAATTGCTATGTAGGTGCTTTTGCATATATAGGCGAGAACGTTGTTATCGGTGAAAATACACAAATATATCCACATACGGTTATTGAAGATGGTGTTAAAATTGGAAATGGATGTATCTTATATCCTAATGTCACCATCTACAAAGAGTGTAAGCTAGGCAATAATGTTACAATTCATGCCGGCACTGTCATTGGTGCAGACGGTTTTGGATTTGCTCCAAATACTGATGGATATGACAAAATACCACAAATTGGCATTGTAACTATTGAAGATAACGTTGAAATTGGAGCCAACTCATGCGTAGACCGTTCTACGATGGGAACAACAATTATACGTAAAGGTGTAAAGCTTGACAATCTTGTACAGATTGCTCACAATGTTGAAGTGGGCGAAAATACTGTAATGTCTGCTCAGACAGGCGTTGCAGGTAGTACAAAAATTGGCAAAGGCTGTATGTTTGGAGGTCAAGTCGGCATTGCAGGACATGCAACAATTGGTGATAAGACTTTCCTTGGTGCCCAGTCTGGAGTGCCAGGCAACCTTAAAGGCAATGAGACTCTCATCGGAACGCCGCCGACTGACCCAAAGGCTTACTTTAAGTCTATTGCATTAACACGCAGGCTACCAGAAATTTACAAAGAGCTCAACGAGTTAAAACATGAAGTTGAAAAATTAAAAGAGACATATAAATAAATTATGGAAATGTCAAAACAGAACACACTTAAAGGCAGTTTTGCACTGTGTGGAAAAGGTCTTCATACTGGATTAAATCTGACAATCACCTTTAATCCGGCAAATGAAAATACCGGATATAAGATACAAAGAATCGATCTTGAGGGTCAACCCATCATTGATGCCATTGCTGAAAATGTCGTTGACACCCAACGTGGAACTGTATTAGGGAAAGGTGATGTAAGAGTATCAACCGTAGAACATGGACTTGCCGCTCTGTATGCTTTAGGCATTGACAACTGCCTTATACAGGTAAATGGTCCTGAATTTCCAATTTTAGATGGCTCAGCAGCACAATACATTGAGAAGATCCGTGAAATTGGAATCGTTGAACAGAATGCTCCAAAAGACTTCTATATTATACGTCACAAGATAGAGGTAAAGGATAAAGAATCAGGTTCATGCATTACTATTCTGCCAGATGAAGAATTCAGCTTGACCGCAATGTGCTCTTTTGACTCTAAATTCATAAATAGTCAATTTGCAACACTTGACAAAATTGAAGATTTTGCCACAGAAATAGCTCCAGCCCGTACATTCGTCTTTGTAAGAGACATCGAACCACTCTTAAAAGCTAATCTTATTAAAGGCGGTGACATGGATAATGCTATTGTGATTTATGAAAGACAGACAACTCAGGAACGTCTTGATCAATTGGCAGATTTCTTACATGTACCACATCTTGACGCAACAAAACTGGGATACATTCAGCATAAACCGCTAGTATGGGAAAATGAATGTACAAGGCATAAGCTGTTAGACATAATAGGCGATATGGCACTTATCGGCAAACCTATTAAAGGCCGCATAATAGCCACTCGTCCAGGACATACAATCAACAATAAGTTTGCACGCCTCATGCGAAAAGAAATCCGTAAGCATGAAATACAGGCTCCAATATACAATTGCAATGAAGCACCGCTTATGGACGTAAACCGCATTCGCGAATTGCTTCCGCATCGTTATCCCATGCAGCTTGTTGATAAAGTGATAGCTCTTGGACCGAGCAGTATCGTTGGCGTAAAAAATGTCACCAGTAATGAACCTTTCTTCCAGGGACATTTTCCCCAAGAGCCCGTTATGCCTGGCGTTTTACAAATTGAGGCTATGGCACAGTGCGGTGGCTTGCTTGTTCTTAACACTTTGGAAGAGCCCGAAAGATGGTCAACATATTTCATGAAGATTGACGATGTGAAGTTTAGACAAAAAGTTGTACCGGGAGATACTCTTTTATTTAAAGTTGACCTTCTTGCTCCTGTACGCCATGGTGTATCTTCTATGAAGGGATATGTATTTGTAGGAGATAAAGTCGTATCAGAAGCTACTTTCACAGCTCAAATAGTAAAAAATAAATAACCCATAAGGCAGATTTACTTCTGCCTTATTTTAAAATATTAGCCATGAATAATATAAGTCCGTTAGCATACATACATCCTGAAGCCAAAATTGGTGACAATAATATTATCGGCCCATTCTGTTATATTGATAAAAATACAGTAATTGGCGACAATAACGTATTACAAAATAATGTAACGATTAACTACGGAGCACGCATCGGAAATAATAACGAAATCTTTCCCGGTGCAAGTATTAGTACAAAGCCACAAGATCTTAAATTCAAAGGTGAAGATACGACATGTGAAGTTGGTGATAACAATAGTATACGTGAAAATGTAACTATATCACGAGGCACAGCATCTAAAGGGACAACAAAAGTTGGTTCAAACAATTTGCTGATGGAAAACATGCATATTGCTCACGATTGTGTTATCGGTAATGGATGTATTATTGGAAACTCAACAAAGTTTGCAGGAGAAGTTGTTGTTGACGACTATGCCATTATTAGTGCTGTTGTTTTATGCCACCAATTCTGCCATATTGGTAGCTATGTAATGATTCAGGGAGGCTGCCGTTTCAGCCAAGACATACCACCTTTTATCATTGCCGGAAAAGAACCGACGAAATATTGCGGAATAAATATTGTGGGATTAAGAAGAAGAGGATTCAGCAACGAATTAATCAACAATATACATGAAGCTTACAGACTTCTGTACTCTAAAGGAATCCTAAAAGAGGGCATTGAAGAAATAAGGAAAAAGCTGCCTGTAACAAAAGAAATTGAATATATAATTAATTTTGTTGAAAACTCTAAGAGAGGTATAATAAGATAAATACCTTCTGTGATGAAGACACTTTTTGTAATAGTTGGACCTACAGGGGTAGGAAAAACATCATTATGTCTGAAGGTTGCCGAACACTTAAATACGGTTATTATTAATGCTGACTCTCGGCAGGTTTTTAAAGAAATACCTGTAGGCACAGCTGCCCCAACAAAAGATGAACGTAAATCAATTAGACATTTTTTTGTTGGCAATCTTCATATTAATGAATATTACAACGCCTCAAAATATGAACAAGATGTTTTAAAATTATTAAACATCTTGTTCAAGTATAAAGATAATGTAATCATGTCTGGTGGCAGCATGATGTACGTTGATGCAGTATGCAAAGGTATTGACGACATACCATCGGTTGATGACAACATTAGAAAAACACTTCAAGAAAGATTCGATAAAGAAGGTCTTTCTGGCATTAGCAAAGAATTGGCATTACTAGATCCTGATTATCACGCAATTGTTGATAAGAATAATCATAAGCGCATAATACATGCATTAGAAATATGCTTATCTACAGGCAAGCCATATTCTTCCTTCAGAAAAAACACAACCAAAGAAAGACCTTTTAGAATTATAAAAATCGGTCTTAATATGGACCGGCAGAGATTATACGAGAGAATAGACTTACGTGTAGAGCAAATGATTCATGATGGTTTAATTCAAGAAGCTCTAAACGTCTATGAATATAAAAATCTAAATGCATTAAACACTGTTGGTTACAAAGAAACATTTGAATATCTAGACGGATTATGTACACTTGACAATGCAATATTTAGGATAAAAAGCAATACACATAAGTATTGCCGTAAACAGCTTACATGGTTCAGGCGTGATCCAAATATACATTGGTTTTCACCCGACAATATTGAAGAAATCATAAATTACATAAACACATTCATATAAACTGTACTTTTTTTGTACATTTGCAGAATAAATAATACTAAAATTATATGTTCAACAACAACAATGATTCACGTATCGGTAGATTTATCAAAACGTGTCTGAACAAAATTAAAGGTTTTTGGCCTTGGTATAAAGGACTTTATATAGGTCGCAAATGGTATACAAAAACTTGTGTAGCAATCCTGTCTGCCATAATCACATTTTTTGTGTATCTTATAATGGTTGATATTAACTTCTTATGGTTATTTGGAAAGTCTCCCGGCTTTTCACAGATAATGCATCCTACAACAAGCGAGGCATCTGAAATATATAGTGCAGACGGCGTTATGATAGGCAAATATTTTAGCGAGAACAGAACGCCTGTTAAATATGAAGAAGTAAACCCTCTCTTCTGGAAAGCTTTAATTGATACAGAAGATGAACGCTTCTACAAGCACTTTGGTGTTGATTTCACCGGATTATTTGCTGTAGCAAAAGATATTATTGTACACCATGAAGCACGTGGTGCATCCACTATTACGCAACAGCTCGCAAAAAACATGTTCCGCGTCAGGACACAGTATTCAACAGGATTGTTGGGATATATTCCGGGGGTACGCATGCTTATTATGAAAAGCAAAGAATGGATTATTGCAACAAAGTTGGAAATTCTATACGATAAAAAAGAAATTCTTACGATGTATGCTAATACCGTAGATTTTGGTTCAAATGCATATGGCATAAAAACCGCATGTAAGACATATTTTAACACAACTCCATCTGAAATGACTGCTGAACAAGCAGCTGTTTTGGTTGGTATGCTAAAAGCTACAACATATTATAACCCTATTACGAACCCTGAGAATAGTCTGCAACGCAGAAATACTGTCTTGCACAACTTAATGACACATAAGGATATCACAAAAGATGATTATGATTCTTTAAGTGCAATACCCATAAAAGTAAACTATAGTGTTGAAAGCAATTATGATGGTCAGGCAAAATATTTTCGTGAGGCAATAGCTGACTATCTTAAGGATTGGTGTAAGGAAAATGGATATGACCTGTATAGTAGCGGCTTAAAAATCTACACTACGATAGATACCCGCATGCAAAAATATGCTGAAGAAGCCGCAATCAAACAAATGAAACAGGTACAAAGAAACTTCAATAGTCATTGGAGCGGTCAAGACCCATGGAGAGATGAGAACCATCAGATTATACCAAACTTTATAGAGAATATAGCTCAGAAATTACCGGTATACAAAACATTATTACAAAAGTTTCCCAATAACCCCGACTCTATTCAATACTATTTGAATAAGCCACACAAAGTCAAATTATTTGATTATGAGAAAGGTACCATTGAAAAAGAAATGAGCACAATGGATTCCATCAGGTATATGGTTAAATTCATGCATTGCTCATTCGTTGCAATGGAGCCACAAACCGGAGCAGTCAGAGCATGGGTCGGAGACATTGACTTTAACTCATGGAAATATGACAAAGTTACAGCTATGCGCCAACCAGGTTCAACATTTAAACTATTTGTATATACAGAAGCAATGAACCAGGGACTTACACCCTGTGATAAGAGAAGGGACGAATACATAAGAATGCAAGTATATGATAAAAATAAGCATGAAATGACTTCATGGACTCCAACAAATGCCAATGGCAGGTTCTCAGGAGACTCCATCCCCTTAAAAAGCGCATTCGCGAAAAGTATCAACTCGATTGCTGTCAGACTTGGACAGGAAATGGGAATAAAGAACATTGCCAAAACAGCACATGACATGGGTATAAAAAGTCCTTTGGACGAAGAACCTTCATTAGCGTTAGGTGCTTCTGACGTTAATCTGTTAGAAATGGTCAATGCATATTGTACAATAGCAAATGATGGTAAACATATAGAACCAGTCCTTGTGACACGTATAGTAGACAAAGACGGAAGAGAGGTATATGTAAGTTCTACAGAGGAAAAACAAGTTATACCATATAAAAGCGCATTCTTCATGCAACAGCTACTTATGGGTGGTATGCGTGAACCAGGTGGAACATCTCAAAGTTTATGGGCATATACTGACACTGCACGTGATACAGACTTTGGCGGCAAGACAGGAACATCAAATAATCATTCAGATGCATGGTTTATGTGCGTAAGCCCGAATCTTGTAACAGGCGCATGGGTTGGTGGAGAATACAGAAGTATTCATTTCCGCACAGGCGCTCTTGGACAAGGAAGTAGGACGGCATTACCTATTTGCGGATATTTCATTCAGGCGCTTATGAAAGATCCTGAATTTAAAAAGTATCATGGCCGATTCCATAAGCCAGATGATGAAGACATAACTGCAGATATGTATAACTGCAGCAGTTATGTACCTGCTAAAAAAGATACGACACAGATTGACAGTACCATGGTAGAGGACGAAGAACTTCTTATTGACGAAGAAGGCAATATACTTCCAAGAGGAAACGAAGATAACGAAATCTCAAAAGAAAATAATCCCGCCATCAATACAGATAAAGGTAACGTACAACAATCTGAAGATAAAAAAGAAAAAAAGAAAAATAAACCTCGTGAAGAACAGATTAGATTTGAAGACTTATAAGAAGCTCAACATTGGAACCGAATTCACAAATTGATCAATCAAACAAAGAGTTTCAAGAAGCTCTTCAGATATTAAAATTTACCCGTCGCTCGCTTTTCCTTACAGGTAAAGCAGGGACGGGTAAATCAACTTTTTTAAGATATGTCAAGTCCAACATAAAAAAGAAAATTGTTGTTCTCGCCCCAACTGGCATATCTGCAATCAATGTAGGAGGCGCAACACTACATAGCTTTTTCAAACTCCCATTTCACCCAATATTACCCAATGATACTCAATATTCAGTAAGGCATTTACGCAATACACTAAAATACAATGGTGAAAAATGTAAGCTGCTACGAGAGGTTGAGCTCATCATAATTGATGAAATTAGCATGGTAAGAGCTGACATCATCGATTTTATAGATAAGGTATTACGGGTATATTCGAGAAATATGCGCGAGCCTTTCGGCGGAAAACAATTATTACTTGTAGGGGATATTTTTCAGTTAGAACCAGTTGTCAAGGAGGATGAACGGAAACTCCTTCAGCCATTCTACCCTACTAGTTTCTTCTTTGACGCAAAGATATTTAAAGAGATAAAACTAATATGTATTGAATTAAATAAAATTTACAGACAAAAAGACAGCCAGTTCATCAACATACTCGATAAGATAAGACTTGGTGACGTAAATGACTATGATTTAAAAATATTAAACAGCCGTTATAAAGAAGAAAACCACGAGTTCAAAAGTGAAAAGCTCGTAATAACATTATCAACACGTAGAGATACTGTAGATTATATAAATGAAAATAAGCTAAAAGAACTTAAAGGATCATCAACAATATTTAATGGGAAAATTGGTGGAGAATTTCCAGAAAATAGTCTACCAACACTCACAAAATTGGAAATCAAGCCTGGTGCACAAGTAATATTTATAAAGAACGACATAAACAAAAGATGGGTAAATGGTACTCTAGGTATTGTTGAAACTATTGACGTTGAAAAAGGATTAATATATATAATCACAGAAGACGGTAACGAATACGAAGTTTCGAGGGAGAGATGGAGTAATATGAAGTACCGTTTCAATAACAAGGAACAAAAAATTGAAGAAGAAGAAATTGGATATTTTATACAGTTTCCAATAAGATTGGCATGGGCAATAACTATACACAAAAGCCAAGGCCTAACATTTAACAAGGTTATTATTGACCTGACAGGGGGTGTATTTGCCGGAGGCCAAACATACGTCGCCTTATCAAGATGTACATCATTAAACGGCATTACACTCAAATCGCCAATAAGGCACGAAAATATTTTCGTACGAAAAGAAATATTGCAATTTGCTAAAAATTACAACAATTCAACACTTATAAAAAAAGCATTAAGCGAATCTGCCGCAGATAAAGAATATTACGAAGCAGCAAAAGCATTTGACAACGGAGACTATGAAAACTTCTTAAAATGCTTTTTTAAAGCTATACACAGCAGATACGATATAGAAAAGCCTAGTGCCAAGAGACTTATCCGTAAAAAATTAAA